>Ga0214925_100168_pt1 | contig 53772 bp, 43 predicted proteins | sample Stichaenrichment_FD_168299 | JGI IMG/M metagenome (GOLD analysis project Ga0214925, IMG submission 168299) | Xylose enriched microbial communities from anaerobic bioreactor in Madison, Wisconsin, United States - 63SRT | ecosystem: Engineered > Bioreactor > Anaerobic > Unclassified | place: USA... | reverse complement strand
GACGACGTGCCTGCTGCCGCTCCCTGATTAGGTCGTTCTCATATTTATTTTTCAAAGACCCTTTGAGGGTTTGTTTGCTATGCCCTCTACACGGTTTCTAACCGCCCGCCTCTTTTTTCAAACTTTCCCTCTACGTAACAGAACCTCTCGTGCGTACAGGAAGCGAATACCTCTCCCTGAAAAACTCTTCCTGCAGAACATCTGAAATTGTTTTTTCCGCACTTTTCCACACTTCCGGACAGTTATCAACATGGCATTTTATTCCGATATTTCCACCTCCAAATTTCTAAAACATACTCGGTTAAATCAATCTATACTAATATTTTCCCCTATTCTATAATAGTTAAAATCGTTTCCGATCCCGTAGACAATCGGCTTCAGTAATTCGATGATCGGTTTATCTTTGTTCAATAAATCATCATCAATTTTGACGTTCATTATTTGAGCGATAAACTGAGTATGGGAGCCTATTTCATGGATTTGGATAATTTTACACTCTAAATTGACAGGTAATTCCTGTATATATGGAGCGTCCACGACTTCGCTCTTTATGGCGGTAAATCCAACTTCTTTGAATTTATCAACATTCCTGCCAGATACCCGTCCGCAATATGCCGCCTCCTTTGCAAATTTTTCAGTTGCTAAATTCAATGTAAATGCTTTTCTTTCCATTAAGGCATGGTATGTATGGGTTGCCGGCCTTACAGATATACAAACACAGGGTGGATTACTATTGCATACGCCACCCCAGCCGACTGTCATTACATTCGCTTTTCCTTCCCGGTCATAAGTTGCTACAAGATAAACCGGGGTAGGATAGATTGCTATTTTTGGTCCAACATCACTTTTCATATCTTCCTCCTTTTTGACTTCTTGTGCTATACTTATCATACACATAATTGGAAGGGGTGCTATCCATGTGTTATGTTCTCCCTAAATATTATTTTTCCGGCGAATATGAAGCATTGTACCCGGAATTACTATCCTTGGAACACAACGAAGAAATTTTTCACAAGGACGATTTGTTATGGAATATTGGCGAACCGATTACAAAGGTTTTCTATTTCCGCTCCGGGCTTGCACAAACCTATGTAGAACATGAGGATGGTCATCGAAAAATACTGTCCTTTCATGGAACAGGTACGATATTTCCGGGAGTACAAAAGTCTGATTACAAAATCGAAAGGTCTATTGCCATAAAAGCATTAACAGACGTTGTAACAACAGTTTTTGAACGTGATAGCTTTTATCAATTTTGTATCAATACTCCTGCACTAATGGCACAACTGATTGAACATCAATCAGCTTATATCAATATGCTTATTTATGACGCTGCACATCAGCGGTATAATGGCACATTCCTCAAACTGTGTAATTTTTTATTTCTCATTTCGAAGAATAATATTGACGGTTGCCATTCTGTAACTATTACGCAGGAAAATATAGCGGATACACTTGGCGTTGGACGTAATCATGTTACAAAATGCCTGTCCCGTCTACGGCAGGAAAACATTATCCAGTTAAAACGCCGCTGTATCAAAATTTTAGATTTAGACAAACTGGCTGCGTATTGTTCACTGGAAACACTGGACACACCTTTCTTATGAACAACATAGCGAAAAAATGAATTCTTTTCTGTTCCATAGGTAACAAAACGGAATAGCGGAGCTGCTGTCTATCAAATATGATTCAACCAAAAAGGACTGTGAGGCCGGTGATATCAGCATGTTCGAGTTTGGTGCCGCCAAGGTGGATACAGGAGCGCCGATCTTCAACTATGTAGTAGGGTTTGATACCAGTAATGAGCTTCCTCTCCTGTATGAGAAATATCCCGGAAGTATCAATGATGTTTCGCAGCTTCAGTACATGATTGACACAGTGAAGAGCTACGGATACAGAAACATTGGCTTTATTCTTGACCGGGGATATTTCAGTAAAGAAAAATTGAATTTCATGGACCAGAATGGTTTTGCGTTTGTTATTATGGTGAAAGGATTGAAGGACCTGGTCAGAGACCTGGCCCTGAAGAACAAAGGAACTTTTAAAAGTGAATGGGGTTCCCAGGTCCATGAGGTTCCGGCTGCTGTACGGGAGCTGGAGAAGATCGAGATCTGCAGGCAGGCAGACCATGCATACCGGTTGGACCATGTAGTAACAAAAGCGCAGAAAGAGATACTTGATGCGTTTGGAATTAATCCTGCGGATGTAAAAGAAACAGCCAGGGGGATCGATAAGAGTTTGAAGAGGGAAGTGTTATGGCACGAACAAGAAGATCCGCGATGGAAACACTGGACGAAAGGATAGAAAAAACGGAACAGGCCATCAGCAGGAACCGGGACTGGAGGTTGCCATGCGGATCAGCAGATACTATCAGGTAGCAATGGACAAGCTGTTTGAGATCGATGACAAACATAATGCATGATCGGTTTCTTGCCAGAAACTTTTGATCTGCGCTGTTTATCCGCATTTTCTGCCCGGCCGGCAGGTTGACTCTTTATCTTCATAGACTCCCCATGACAAAGGATCCGATGACATTGATCAGGAATGTTTTTTCGGAAATCCATTTTCCGGATTAGCGGGCAGCAAGGTGATCAGATACCTGCAGATCAGCTTCTGTCATCGGCTCTGATTTCTGTGAGAGGAAGAAGACAGCCTTCTGCATTTCCACAGAGCCATTGGGTGCCACCTGATTCTTTCTACAATTGCAGGATCATCAAACAAGAGCTCAGGTCGATAGTCCATGTTTTTGAAACATTCAACATATTCCTGCTCCTTCTGTGTTAACTGTAATAAACTACCGATGAATTTTTTAGCCTTCTCCTTATTTAGTCCCAAATCAAAATGTTTATGTGCTTCCTGATTCATTAAAACCGGGAACAGATCCCTTCGAATCTTTGAAAACGGCATCCGGTCAATTTCCTCAACTTCAAATGTTCCATCGAACTTTTCTCTTGAAATACTTGCATAGAAAATCACGGTCTTTCTCAGCAAATCCCGTTCATTGTCACGCATGGTTGTAGAAATGAAGTTGTTGAAATCGTACAGATCTCTTGCGGCAGCCCGTGTAAAAAGCGCATTGGTCTTCGCTGCGAATTTCTCTAATGGATGAACGGTCTCTACGGAAATGCCTTTACTGAATGCATCCGTTTGAAGTTCCCGCATAGTTGGCTCAAGAACATGAGCGCGAAGAGAATAATTCAGTTCTATCTTAATAGTGTCTCTGTTCCCACTTGCGTTCTGATATTGAAAATGGAATAAATCCAGGCTATGACTGAATCTGGAGCTTTCAGACAACTGATACCCTTCTTCAGAAAGATAAGCTTTTATTCTTTCAGAAATTCTTGTCCGCCTCAGTTGAGTCTCTTCTTTGGAATCATTAGGAGTATAATCCAGATCGATATCTACTGACAGCCTCGGAAGCTTAAAAATCGTCAGATTAATTGCTGTTCCACCCTTTAGGAGAAGATGACTGCTCAAAAAATCATCATTCTGAATATATCCAAGTATCCGAACCAGCCGAAGCACTTTTTCAAATGTATCTCTCTGAAATCCATACTTTTCTGCAGCTGCAGAGATATCAGCCTTGCTATAGTTCGGCATCGTCTCCTCCATTCTTAATCCCAAAAATTCCGTCCGGAGCAATCAGCTTCCATGTCTTGTCGTATCTTCCGTTCTTACAGTCAGAGGAGAAATAGCGGACGCTTTTACCAGTCTTACTAAGACAAATATTATAAAAAGAGTCTGACAAACCAGACTGTCCATCCAAATGAGACAGAATAAAGCCCGTTTTCTGATACAGAAACTGATTGTCATAAAGAGATAAATACTCCAAGAGGGACTGCTCTTTCAGACTGCGAATTGCCTTGATATTATCGATAACTTCTTCTGCACCTGCAATCCTGTCCATATCCTTAATACTGTCTATTACGGTACGTTCCTTGTCTGTAATCCTCACCCCACCGCTCATCTCCAGCCGGTTCACACCATTTTCAAACTCAGATTTGACGTAGTTATAGTGATATCCATCAAATTCGAAATCCCGGAATCGACTCACTGAGGAAACATAAACCTCATAGAACACCTGATCTGAAATGCCATAGTATTCCATCGCCGTATGATGTGATATACAGGAAGTCGCGATAATCGCACTTGCTATCTGAAACCGCGTTGCCAAAGGGGCCTCTGTCTCCCCGCTGATAGGAGTATACAGATTACGCCGAATCTTAGCCACCTGGCCCTTCGACTTCAGAATGCCAAGGGCTGATCTGGCAGAATTAAGATTAATATAGTAAGGAATCACATCTTCTATGGTAAAGACGGGATGTTTCAAAAGTTCAAAATATAGATCCATCCTTTGCTTCCTTCTTTAAATCATGATTGAAGTAATGTGATCATAAGTCATTTTGTGGTTAATTTAAAGTATGAATCATAAAAGACGCAGAAAAGAAAGATAAAAAATTTTAATAAATGGCTTCATACTTTTTTATCCGTACCTAACACCTTTGATGCCCCCAATCTCAACCAATCAGTCGTTCTGCGCTAAAGACAGCCAGGACTCCGAAGACAAGACTCAGAATGACATACAGCATGGCGATCCCGGTGCTCCCCTTCTCCAGAAGCCCTTCCGTCTCAAGGGCAAAGGAAGAAAATGTGGTAAAGCCTCCGCAGATGCCGACCTTTAAGAACATAACCGCTCTGGGATTCATTGCATTCTTTGCCGCAAGCGCGGCCACCAAGCCAATGACAAAGGATCCGATGACATTGATCAGGCATGTTTTTATCGGAAATCCATTTTCCGGATTAGCGGGCAGCAAGGTGATCAGATACCTGCAGATTGCCCCGACTGCTCCGCCAAGCCCAACAATAATAATGTTCATATTCGACCCTTTCCTGTTTGTACAACCGTCAAACATAGCACACATCCATGACTCCGAGATCCGATAATGCGCAGCCAGGTCGTCTCGTTTCTCCAGTATGTCCTTTTCATAGAATACCTGATGCAGAGTATTGTGATGGATCACATACGGGACGCCATCCGTATTTCTTCGATCTGAAATAACTCCTATGTGATTTTTGAAAATAACGATTCTGTTGATCTTCTATTTACAGCGATAATCCGCTTCTTCACGCCAATCATGTTCGCCGCCATGCCGACGCACTCGTCTGCATGTGCGTCCAGCGTATCCAGAAGATCGCGAGCGACCTGCAGATCAACTTCTGTCATCGGCTCTGATTTCTGTGAGAGGAAGAAGACATCCTTCATGATTTCTCTGACCATCTGCTTACTCCCAAATCTTAAAATAACGCTCTGCTTTTCTTGTGTCCGCGCTCTTTTCGGAATTGGAAACCGGGGCATCCAGGAAAATATTCACCCGTCCCACATGCAGGTTATCCACCGCAAGAAGGAGCAGATCAATCGCCGTCTTCGTCACATCAATAATCCGATAGGTTCTGCTTTGAAGTTATTCGAACTCAATCGTCCCTGGCGGTTTTGAAGTGATATCATAGAATACTCTGTTGACGTGATTTACTTCGTTGACGATACGATTCGTGACACGTTTTAAAATGTCATAGGGTATTTCAACCGCATCTGCTGTCATGAAATCAACGGTACTGACAGCTCTGAGTGCAATTGCATAGTCGTAGGTACGCTCATCTCCCATCACACCTACCGACCGCATGTTTGTAAGCGCCGCAAAATACTGGCTTGCAATCTTGTTCATGCCTGCTTTATCCATCTCTTCACGATAGATGGCATCGGCCTCCTGAACAATTCTGACCTTTTCAGGGGTCACTTCTCCGATAATCCGTATACCGAGTCCCGGTCCCGGGAACGGCTGCCGCATGACAAGTTCTTCCGGAATGCCAAGATGAAGGCCGACTTTTCTGACCTCATCCTTAAACAGATCGCGGAGCGGTTCTACAATCTCCTTAAAGTCCACATACTCAGGCAGACCCCCAACATTGTGGTGCGATTTGATTGTGGCGGATTCTCCGCCAAGCCCTGATTCTACAACATCCGGATAGATCGTTCCCTGAACGAGATAGTCTACCTTGCCGATTTTCTTCGCTTCCGCTTCGAACACACGGATAAAATCCTCTCCGATAATCTTTCTCTTCTTCTCCGGTTCGGTGACACCCTTCAAATCCGCAAAGAATCTGTCTCCTGCATTTACCCGTACAAAATTCAGGTCATAAGGCCCGTCCGGTCCGAATACACGGGAGACAAGATCACCTTCATCCTTCCTGAGGAGTCCATGGTCCACAAATACACAGGTAAGATTTTTCCCAACAGCCTTCGACAGAAGAACCGCGGCGACAGAGGAATCAACACCGCCGGACAGGCCACAGAGTACCTTGCCGTCTCCGATTTTCTCCCGAAGCTCACGAATGGTCCGCTCGGCAAAATCCTCCATTCTCCACGTACCTTTGCATCCACAGACATTCCAGACAAAGTTGTGGAGCATCGTCTTGCCAAACTGACTGTGCAGTACCTCCGGATGGAACTGAAAAGCGTATAAGTTTTTCGTCGTATTCTGAACTGCCGCATAAGGACAATTCTTTGTATGGGCAATCACCTCAAAGCCATCTGCCATTTTCGTGATATAATCATTATGACTCATCCACACAATGCTGCTGGCTGGAACATCAGCAAAAAGGGCGGAATCCGGACGATCAAGAAGAAGCTCTGTCTTTCCATATTCACGCTCTGGTGCCTTTTCAACATTTCCGCCGAGTACATACATCATCAGCTGCGCACCGTAACAAAGACCAAGAACCGGTATCCCCAGTTCAAACAGCTCTCTGGGTGCTGTAGCTGCGTCCTTTTCGTACACACTGTTCGGGCCTCCCGTCAGAATAATACCCTTCGGGTTCATCTTACGGATCTGATCAATGGGTGTACGATAGGAATAAATCTCACAGTAGACGTTGCTTTCACGTACACGACGCGCGACAAGCTGATTATACTGACCGCCAAAATCTATGACAATCACTTTCTCCTGGGCTGCCTGTGCCATTTACTCTCTCCTTATACAGGCACGTGATTTCTATTAATTAAACCAAATGCCCTTTTGAATAACTATCAATATACAGCGTGCTTATTATAACCTATTGAAAAATATATGTCATCACTTTATCAATCGAAAACGCCGGCAGGAGAACCTGCCGGCATTTTCTGGTTCCGCATAAATAATGCAGAAATTATTATTTAGCCTGCTTGATTGCGGCCTGTGCAGCTGCAAGACGTGCAATCGGAACACGGAATGGTGAGCAGGATACATAGTCAAGTCCGATCTCATTGCAGAACTCAACAGAAGACGGATCTCCACCATGCTCTCCGCAGATACCGATCGGGAGCTTCGGATTGGTCTCACGGCCAAGCTTGACAGCCATCTTCATCAGCTTGCCAACGCCATCCTGATCCAGCTTTGCGAAAGGATCGTTCTCAAGAATCTTATTGTCATAGTAGGACTCCAGGAACTTGCCTGCGTCATCACGGGAGAATCCGAATGTCATCTGTGTCAGATCGTTGGTTCCGAAGCAGAAGAACTCAGCTTCCTTTGCGATCTCATCAGCAGTAAGGGCAGCTCTCGGAATCTCAATCATGGTACCAACCTTGTACTTGATATCGGATCCGGCAGCCTTGATCTCAGCATCAGCTGTCTCTACGATGATATCCTTAACGAATTTCATCTCTTTGACGATACCTACAAGCGGAACCTCGATCTCCGGAACGATTGTCCAATCCTTGTGAGCATTCTGTACCTTGATTGCAGCACGGATGACAGCCTTTGTCTGCATAACAGCGATTTCAGGATATGTGATCGGCAGACGGCAGCCACGATGACCCATCATCGGGTTAGCCTCAACCAGACCGGCAATGACTGCCTTAACCTGATCTACTGTCTTGCCAGTATCATCAGCAACCTTCTTGATATCAGCTTCGGTCTTCGGAACGAACTCATGAAGCGGCGGATCCAGGAAACGGATGGTTACCGGATCTCCCTCCATTGCCTCGAAGAGCTGCTCGAAGTCTCCCTGCTGAAGCGGAAGGATCTTGTCAAGTGCTTTCTCACGATCCTCCTTGTTGTCAGCAACGATCATCTCACGGATTGCATCGATTCTGTTGCCTGCGAAGAACATATGCTCTGTACGGCAAAGTCCGATTCCCTCAGCGCCAAGCTCACGGGCTTTTTTTGCATCGGTCGGAGTATCTGCGTTGGTACGAACCTTCATAGTTCTGAACTCATCAGCCCAGGACATGAGCTTTGCGAAATCCTCATCCTCAACAGCGCCTTCCTGAACGTCCAGAGCGCCATCGTAAATATTTCCGGTAGAACCATCGAAGGAAATAACATCTCCCTCGTGATAGGTCTTTCCGCCAAGTGTGAAGGACTTTCCATCCTCTGCGAAGGAAATGTCAGAGCATCCTGCTACGCAGCAGGCACCCATTCCACGAGCTACAACTGCAGCGTGAGATGTCATTCCGCCACGAGCTGTCAGAATACCCTGAGCAGCCTTCATTCCCTCGATATCCTCAGGAGAGGTCTCAAGACGAACAAGAACTACCTTCTCGCCATCCTTGGCAGCCTTCTTTGCTTCCTCTGCAGTGAAGACGATCTTACCGCATGCAGCACCAGGAGCAGCCGGAAGTCCCTTGCCTACCTGTGTAGCCTTCTTAACCTCAGCCTTGGAGAAGGAACCGTGCAGCAGTGTATCCAGGTTACGCGGATCTACATCAAGAACAGCTTTCTTCTTGTCGATCTTGCCCTCAGCTACGAGATCGCAGGCAATCTTCAGAGCTGCCTTTGCGGTTCTCTTACCATTACGGCACTGCAGCATGTAAAGCTTTCCATCCTCGATGGTGAACTCCATATCCTGCATGTCTCTGTAATGATCCTCGAGTTTATTGGAGATAGCGATCAGCTCGTCATAGATCTTCGGCAGTTTTACCTTGATCTCATCAATCTTCATAGGAGTACGTGCACCGGAAACAACATCCTCGCCCTGTGCGTTCATCAGAACCTCAGCGTAGAACTTGTTCTCACCTGTAGCAGGATCACGTGAGAATGCAACACCGGATCCGGAAGTCGGTCCCATGTTACCGAATGCCATCATCTGTACGTTGACAGCAGTTCCCCAGGAATACGGGATATCGTTGTCACGACGATATACATTGGCACGCGGGTTGTCCCAGGAACGGAATACGGCCTTAACAGCTTCTACCAGCTGCTCCTTGGCATCGGTCGGGAAGTCCTTGCCGATCTTCTCGTTGTAAAGTACCTTGTACTGCTTTACAAGATCCTGCAGGTCTGCTGTATCCAGATCTACATCATCCTTTACACCCTTCTCAGCTTTCTTCTTGTCGATCAGCTTCTCGAAGAGGCTCTTCGGCACTTCCATAACAACATCAGAGAACATCTGGATAAATCTTCTGTAGCAGTCCCATGCCCAGCGCGGATTTCCAGACTTTTTGGCCATTGTCTCAACAACCTGCTCATTCAGACCAAGGTTCAGAATGGTATCCATCATACCCGGCATAGATGCGCGGGCACCGGAACGAACCGATACAAGCAGCGGATTCTCGATATCGCCGAACTTCTTGCCGGTGATCTCTTCCATCTTGCCCATGTACTCCTTGATCTGTCCGAGGATCTCATCATTGATCTGACGTCCATCCTCATAGTACTGAGTGCAAGCTTCTGTTGTGATGGTAAATCCCTGCGGAACCGGAAGTCCCAGATTTGTCATCTCAGCAAGGTTAGCGCCCTTACCACCGAGCAGCTCACGCATGTCTTTGTTGCCCTCGCTGAACAGGTAGACCCATTTTCTAGCCATTTACTCATTTCCTCCTAATCAATACTGTAATTACTACTGAAAAATATTGCTTAACGTATATATTTTACATATCAGAGAGCATGTAGTCAAGTTTACTTGCTGTAATTTACAATGTCTCCAAAATCAGGCTTCAGAGATGCGCCGCCTACCAGGCCGCCATCGATATCTTCCTTGGCAAAGAGCTCAGCAGCATTGGCCGGCTTTACAGATCCGCCGTACAGAACACGGATCGTATCAGCAACCTCGGTACCATAGAGCTCACGGATCAGATCACGGATGCCCTTGCAGACTTCCTCTGCCTGATCTGCTGTTGCGGTTTTTCCGGTTCCGATAGCCCAGATCGGTTCATAAGCGATGATCGCTTCCTTTGCCTGATCTGCAGTCAGACCCTGGAAACCAACCTTGACCTGCTGACGGATCCAGTCCATTGTGATGCCCTGCTCTCTCTGTGTGAGAGACTCGCCGCAGCACATAACCGGAATCAGGTTGTGCTCGAAGGCTTTCTTCATCTTCTTGTTTACGTCCTCAGAGGTCTCGCCGAAGTAATCTCTTCTCTCAGAATGTCCGAGAATGACATACTTTGCACCTGCGTCAACAAGCATTGCCGGGGAGATCTCACCGGTATATGCGCCGCTCTCCTCAAAGTACATATTCTCTGCGCCGATCTGAATGTTGGAGCCTGCTGCTGCCTCTACGGCTGCCGGAATGTCGATTGCCGGCACGCAGAGCAGTACATCTACTGTATCAGATGCGCATGTCTTTCTCATTTCTGCGATCAGAGCCTTTGTCTCGGAAGGTGTCTTGTTCATCTTCCAGTTACCTGCTGCGAGAATTCTTCTTGCCATTTTTCTGGCCTCCTTTATCTGTATCTGAATGATCTCTCAATATTGAAAGCAAGTGTTCAAAAATTACTTGTCGTTAGCTGCTGCTACGCCCGGAAGCTCCTTGCCCTCAAGGAATTCAAGAGAAGCGCCGCCACCGGTAGAGATGTGGCTCATCTTGTCGCCATAGCCAAGCTGGTTTACAGCTGCTGCAGAATCGCCGCCACCGATGATGGTAGTAGCGTCTGTCTCAGCAAGTGCAGCTGCAACGGCCTTTGTACCTGCAGCAAGAATCGGGTTCTCGAATACGCCCATCGGTCCGTTCCATACAACGGTCTTTGCTGATTTTACAGCGTCGCTGTACAGTGCGATGGTCTTCGGTCCGATATCAGCGCCTTCCTTATCAGCCGGGATCTTATCTGCGTCAACAACCTCGGTATCGATCGGTGCATCGATCGGATCCGGGAACTCGTCGATGACAACCGTATCAATCGGAAGAAGCAGCTTCTTGCCAAGCTTTTCAGCTTTTTCCATCATTTCCTTGCAGTAGTCAATCTTTGTCTCATCCAGAAGAGACTTTCCGACTTCATATCCCTTTGCTTTCAGGAAGGTGTATGCCATGCCGCCTCCGATGATCAGGGTATCGCATTTTTCAAGCAGGTTGTTGATTACGTTCAGCTTGTCGGCAACCTTTGCGCCTCCAAGGATGGCAACAAAAGGACGAACCGGATTCTCAACGGCATTGCCAAGGAATGCGATCTCCTTCTCCATCAGGTAACCTACTACGCAGGTATCGATGTATTTTGTAACACCGACATTGGAGCAGTGTGCACGATGTGCTGTGCCAAATGCATCATTTACAAATACATCTGCAAGGGAAGCAAGATCCTTTGAGAAGGCATCCTCGTTTTTCGTCTCTTCCTTGCGGAAACGGGTGTTCTCCAGGAGAATAACATCTCCGTCCTTCATCTGGCTGACAGCTGCTCTTACATTGTCATCTACGACAACCGGACTCGGAACGAATTTTACTTCCTGGCCCAGAAGCTCAGAGAGACGCTTGGCTACCGGAGCAAGAGTCTTTGTCTTCTTGTCTTCCTCTGTCTTTACCTTTCCCAGATGGGAGCAGAGAATGATCTTTCCGCCGTCTGCGATCAGCTTCTTGATAGTAGGAAGCGCTGCCACAAGACGGTTCTCGTCTGTGATCTTGCCATCCTTCAGCGGAACATTGAAATCACAACGTACCAGAACTCTCTTGCCTTTTACGTTGATGTCATCAACTGTTTTCTTGTTTAATCCCATGATATTCATCTCCTTTATTCTATTGACAACCTCAGAAACCCAAAGCTGTCATGACAGCAAAGGGTTTTACACTAAAAACAGGTCCGGTCCTTTATAGACCGGACCCGTTTAGGTCTTACACATATTCACATGAGGAAATCTGCAATGGCTCAGATTCTTCACGATACATCTGCGTCAGATTCCAATACCTTTCAATTACTTGTTCAGAAGAGAACCAAAGTATTTGATTGTACGAACCATCTGGCTTGTGTAGGAGTTCTCATTGTCGTACCAGGAAACAACCTGTACCAGAGTCTTGCCGTCACCCATCGGAAGAACCTTTGTCTGAGTAGCATCAAAGATAGATCCTGCAGTGCTGTTGATGATATCGGAGGATACGATCTCGTCTGTGTTGTACTCGAAGGACTCGGTCTCCTCAGCCTTCATCTGTGCGTTAACCTGATCAACAGTAACCTCAGCGTTAACAACAGCATCAAGGATAGTAGTGGAACCTGTAGCTACCGGAACACGCTGTGCAGCACCATTCAGCTTGCCGTTCAGCTCCGGAAGAACGCTTCCGATTGCCTTTGCAGCACCTGAGGATGCAGGAGTGATGTTCATAGCGCCGGCTCTGGATCTTCGAAGGTTGCCCTTTCTCTGCGGTCCGTCAAGGATCATCTGATCGCCAGTGTAAGCATGAACAGTTGTCATGAATCCGGACTCGATCGGTGCAAGGTCATTCAGAGCTTTTGCCATAGGAGCAAGGCAGTTTGTTGTGCAGGATGCAGCGGAGATGATCTGATCATCAGCAGTGATGGTCTTGTGGTTTACGTTGTAAACGATGGTCTTAAGATCATTTCCTGCCGGAGCGGAAATAACAACATGCTTAGCACCAGCCTTGATGTGTGCCATGGATTTCTCTTTGGATGTATAGAAACCTGTGCACTCCAGAACTACATCGATGTCAAGCTCTTTCCAAGGAAGATCTGCGGCATTCTTCTCAGCATAGATGGTGATCTTCTTGCCGTTAACGATGATAGCATTGTCTGCTGCTTCTACGGTTCCGTTGTAACGGCCATGTGTTGTATCATATTTCAGAAGGTATGCGAGCATCTCCGGGCTTGTAAGATCGTTGATTGCTACAACCTCATATCCATCTGCCTGGAACATCTGACGGAATGCAAGACGGCCAATACGTCCAAAACCATTAATCGCAACTCTTACTGCCATAATTAAATTTCCTCCTACTAAATGTTGTTGGTTATGTTTAAAGTTTAACAACCTCGCCTATATAATAACGAATATACATATAAAATTCAAGTACTTTTACTGTGTCTGAAGCGAAAATACTTCAGCGCTGTCTGCTGTGATTTCCGGCAGCCGGTTTTCTGCAGTCCTGATTACCGGGCTGCCGGTTTCCGTGAAGCTGCATTCCAGAGATGCTTACTGAATAATACCACCTCCGGCGACATATCCGTCGCGATAATAAACGATTGCCTGCCCAGGCGTTACAGCACGGACCGGCTCGTCAAAAATACAGGTGATTTCATCCTCTCCGGTACGCCTGACTGTACATCCGGTTCCCCTGTGGTTGTAGCGGATTTTTGCCAGAAAATGCTGTGCCTCGCCAAGCGGAAGATCAGGTATTCCCATGAATGTAAGATGATTTGCCTTCAGGGTATCCGCGTATACATCTGCGCCTTTCCCGATTACAACCTCATTGGTATCCGGGCGGATTTCTGTCACAAATACTCTCTCTCCCATCGGGAGATCAAGCCCCCGTCTCTGTCCGACTGTATAATGGATAATCCCGCGGTGTTTTCCCAGAATTTTTCCTTCTCTCGTCACAAAATTTCCTGAGGGAAGCTTCCGACCGGTCTCTCTTTCAATGAAAGACGCATAGTCTCCATCCGGTACGAAGCAGATCTCCTGACTGTCATGCTTATGTGCAACCGGAAGCCCCGCTTCTTCTGCAATGGCTCGTATTTCCGGTTTTGTATAATCCCCGACCGGCATGAGGGTATGTGCGAGCTGCTCCTGGGTGAGCCCATACAGAGCATACGTCTGGTCCTTTGCCGCAGTCGCGGAGTTTGCAATCGCAAATCTTCCGTTTTCAAGATGACGGATTCGTGCGTAGTGACCCGTTGCAATATAGTCCGCACCGATCTCAAGGCTTCGCTGCAGAAGCGACTCCCATTTTACATATCTGTTGCAGGCAATGCATGGATTCGGCGTTCTTCCGTCCAGGTATTCCCTGACAAAATAATCGATGACCTTTTTCTGAAAAACATCCCGGAAGTTCATCACATAATAGGGTATATCCAGCACCCGTGCCACTCTTCTGGCATCCTCTACGGCGCTGATACCGCAGCAGCCTCCCTCTGCCTGCATCCGGCATTCACTCTCCTCCTGCCAGATCTGCATCGTAACACCAATAACATTGTATCCCTGCTTTTTCAGCAGATATGCCGCCGTGGAGGAGTCCACACCGCCGGACATACCGACAACTACAGTTTTATTTTTTTGTGTCATTTGATTCAAACCCTTATCATTCCGCTGCTGTTTCTGAATATACAGCCTCAGTTTCCGCCTGTTCGTTCCCGCTCAGGTATGCCTCATACTTCGGAGACATGCCGCGAAGCCGCCTGACAATATCGCGGATTGCAAGCACGACCGTATCCAGCTCCTCTTTTGTATTTTCCTCGGAAAGTGTCATGCGAAGCGCCCCATGTGCGAGGCTGTCCGAGAGCCCTATTGCCTTCAGTACATGAGACGGGCTAAGGGACCCGGAGGAGCAGGCAGAACCACTTGATGCGCAGATCTGGCGCATGTCCAGCATAATCAGCAGTGACTCACCCTCAACAAATTCAAAGCTGAAGTTTACATTGTTCGGGAGTCTGTTCCCCAAATCTGACGTCAAAGCACAATGCTTCTGAATATCCTCATCCTGATGGAGGCTTCCTTCCTTATAAACACTTTGCTCCTGATTAACGAATTGGCCCTGAAAAGCGTTCTGATGCTGGACGTTCTGACTCTGATGGGTCTGCACGGGTGCCTCGGGATCGGGCCCATTCAATTTCACATTTGGAACATTGGCTCTGATCTGGTGGATCAGGTAATTCCGCAGACCGATTTCCTTCTTTATCTTATCGCCAAGGTATGTCTCTGCCCGTCTTGCAGCTGCACCGATTCCCACAATTCCCGGAACATTTTCCGTTCCGGCGCGGCGGTTATGCTCCTGTGCGCCTCCATGCAGAAAAGAACGGATCTTCACGTCCCTGCGGATATACAGAAAACCGACCCCTTTGGGCCCGTTAAACTTATGACCGCTCGCACTCAGCATATCGACGTGCAGCTCATCTACGTTCAGGGGAATCTGGCCAAAAGCCTGTACAGCATCCGTGTGAAATAACACATGATGCGCACGGGCAATTTCTCCGATCTCCCGGACCGGCTCAATGGTTCCGATTTCGTTGTTGGCTGTCATGACTGAGATGAGAATCGTATCCGGGCGAATCGCCCTTTCCACGGCCGCAGGGTCCACCCTGCCCTCGGAATCCACGTCCAGCCAGGTGATCTCAGCTCCTCTCTCCCGCTCCAGATACTCGCAGGTGTTTCGGATCGCCGGGTGCTCAATCTTTGTCGTAATAATATGTTTTCCCTTATCCCCGTATGCTTCAAAGGCAGCTTTCAGCGCCCAGTTATCCGATTCGCTTCCGCAGGATGTAAAATAAATTTCATCCGTCCTGCTGCCGATTACGTGTGCGATGCTTTCCCTTGCCTTGTCGATTGCGGCCTTGCTTTCCTGCGCAATCCCGTAAATACTGGAGGGATTGCCGTAAAGCTCCGAAAAATAGGGAAGCATCTCTGAGACAACCTCCGGTGCAGTTCGTGTAGTTGCCGCATTATCCAAATATATCATGTCAGGTCCTTCTGAAATAAATAATGTATGAAATATCTTAAATATCTGTAATCACGCCCGCAGATAGTCTGTATGCATTGCTTTTAAATGTCAAAGCTGATGTGTAAATGTTTTTTCTGAAAAGAGTACAAATACCGAGGTATGAAAAACAAAGAATATTCCTGCTTACAGGTTCACTGATAAACCCCATGGCTTTGTGCTTCCCGTATAATCTGGGCATTTTTTTCGTTTTCTGTCCGCTCGGCTTTTATGATTTTGCGCTTTCTTTGTACGTCCTCCAGACTCTGGCTTTCTTCAACCAGCTCTGAAAGCCACACAGAATCAACAGCCTGCGCAATCGCGTCATTAATCCGTTTCCATACAAACTTGGATACGCAGGCATCCGCGCTGTCGCAGTCACTTCCATCAATTGCAGGGCACTCCACCGCCTCCAGGCTTCCCTCCATGCAGCGAAGAATATCGCCTACGGAAATTTCGGATGCATCCCTGGCAAGGCGATAGCCTCCGCCGGCTCCGCGGACGCTGAGAACCAGCCCATCCTTTTTCATCATGCGGATCAGCTGTTCCAGGTAACTCTCAGAAATATTTTGTCTCTGTGCGATGCTCTGGGTAGAAACAGCCCCATCCTTTTCGTGGGCAGCAAGATCGATCAGCGCACGCAGTCCATAACGGCCTCTTGTTGACAATTTCATGGCAATCACCAAATCCTTTTACTGAAAAATATTTCCTACTGTTTTACTCCGGTTTTTTTAGAATAGCATTGCCGCCATGCCGCGTCAAGTATCGACAATAACTTTGCGTTGGTGTATCATTACCGTAGCTTTTACAGTATGCATTGCCTTATGAAGCATACGACTCCAAGAAAGCTTCCGGTTGTAAAGAACCGGTGAAAGGACAAGGCATGAGTTTTACATTTATGGAAAATCTTCCCACTCCGGAAGAATTAAAGGAACGGATCCCGGTGTCAGAGAACCTGAAAAAGATGAAGGCATCACGGGATAAGGAAATCCGTGAGGTCATTCAGGGCACTTCTGATAAATTTCTCCTGATTATCGGTCCGTGCTCCGCTGATCACGAGGATTCTGTACTGGAATACATCGAACGCCTCGCAAAGGTTCAGGACAAGGTATCCGACAAGCTGGTGCTGATTCCAAGGATTTACACGAACAAGCCAAGAACAACCGGTATGGGATATAAGGGCATTATGCATCAGCCTGATCCTGAGGGAAAGCCGGATCTGGAAGCCGGACTGATTGCAGTCCGCAAGATCCATATTCATGCAATGGAGCAGACTGGTCTGACCTCGGCCGATGAGATGCTCTACCCGGCCAACTGGTCTTATGTCGATGATCTTCTGTCCTATGTGGCAATCGGTGCCAGATCTGTAGAGAACCAGCAGCACCGTCTGACCGCCTCGGGAATCGAAATTCCTGTCGGAATGAAGAATCCAACCAGCGGCGATATGTCCGTCATGCTGAATTCCTGTATTGCGGCGCAGCATGGTCATACCTTCATTTACCGCAGTGCAGAGTACAAGACAGATGGCAACCCGCTTGCACACTGTGTTCTTCGCGGAGCCACCAATAAACACGGAGAATCCGTGCCGAACTACCATTTCGAGGATCTGGAGCTGCTGCTCAAGCTCTATTCCGATACTACACTTGACTATCCGGCTGTTATCGTCGATACCAATCATTCCAATTCAGGAAAGAAGTATGATCAGCAGCCGAGAATTGCCAGAGAGGTTCTGAACAGCCGGAAATATGATCCCCGCGTCCGCAAGCTGGTAAAGGGGCTTATGATCGAGAGCTATCTGGAGCCCGGATGCCAGACCATCGGGGCAGAAAACCATGTCTATGGAAAATCCATCACAGATCCCTGTCTCGGATGGGATGAATCAGAAAGGCTGATCTACGAAATTGCCGCTCTTTGCTGACAATAAAAGAGACTGTCATACCGGTATATCAAACCGGGTGACAGTCTCTTTTATCAGCGATAGCTGCTTCATCCAATCATTCTGGCGTACATCTGTGTCGTAGAAATATCTGCATGCCCAAGCATCTGCTGAACGGTTTTGATGTCCATCCCCTTTTGCAGCTGGTGTGCAGCGAATGAATGGCGCATGGTGTGCGGTGTGATATCCTTGTGGATCCCAGCCTCTGCTGCATAACCTTTCAAAAGCTTCCAGAATCCCTGCCGGCTCATCGGTGCTCCGGAACAGTTGCAGAAGATGTACGGACACTCCTTTCCCCTGAGAAGATGTGCGCGTGCAGAATCCAGATACTCTTCCACAACAATCCTCGTCCCCTGGTCCATCGGGATTCTTCTCTTCTTCCCGTGTTCGGTACATGTTATATAGCCGAGCTCAAGATTCACATCCCCCATCTCCAAATGAACCAGCTCGCTGACACGCATACCCGTGGTATAGAGAAGCCGCAGCATCGTCCTGTCCCGAATACCCTTGTCGGTTCTGCGGTCCGGCATCGCCAGCAGCCTGTCAGCTTCATCAACAGTCAGGATCTCCGGCGCTTTTTTCTCGACCTTCGGGGGTTTCAGGTTGTCCGAAGGATCGGCTGTGATCTGCTTGCTGCGAAGCAGATACTGAAACAGAGACCGCAAAGAGGCGATATTTCTGGAAACGGTTGCTGCAGATTTGTGACTTCTTTCCAGATAAATCAGGTACGAATTCAGATTGTTTTCCGTAACCTCACAGAAATCGCAGACCTCATGCTCTGCAAAATAATCCGCTGCCTTCTTCAGATCTCTCTCGTAGGAAATTTCTGTATTGTATGAAATTCCTCTCTCGTTGTGCAGATAACTAATGTATTCCTCGATCGTATTTTCCTGAATTGCATTTATCATAATACTTCAACCTTCTGTCTTATTAGTATTTATAAAAGCAATTCACCCTTCAAAACAGTGTAAATTATACGTGAAAACGAACCGGATTGCAAATTGTCTGATGCGCCGGAAGGCGCGCAAAATATGCTTTTTTCGGCATTGCAGACTAGATCTATTCAGTATATGCGATTATGTCTACCACATCTTGTGGTATTGGTGTTTTTTCACAAAATTACACCCGGCTTATTGGAAAAATTAGCAATCCGAAAAGAAGAAGCGTAAAGAATAAGCCGTTCTCTTTCACAATCATTTTCCGGAGATATTGCCCCCTGCTTTGTCAAAAAGGCTTGGTTTATGCTCCTTCTTCTCTGTGTCCACATCATCCGCACCTGCCGTTCCATCGGCTTCTGACGGTTCAGCATCCCGCACCGGAACGCTGTCTGCCTGTCCCTGTGTGCCGTCGTCCTGCTGTGTGATCGCGGAAGCCGGGCTCTCCGCACTTCCTCCTGCATAGTCTGCACCTTCGTCGGTGCCGTCCTGCTCCCCGTCATCCGACGGATCAGCGGTATTTTCAGCCTTTACCGTGCCGACCAGACTTTTCAGCGACCAGATACCTATGACAACCCCCACAGCGATAAAGACAGCGCCGAAAATAATAAACAGTATCTGCTTTTTTTCAGTGCTGTCCTTTAGTGCTTCGCTGATCACCTGCATTCCAAGGTAGATGAGGTATGCAGCAGCCGCGATGCGGACACCGTCCTTAAATTTGGAACCTCTGCTCATATCCATATCCAATATTCCTCCTGAACATTTATTTATTATAGAATGTTTTCCCACTGAAAGCCAGATCAATCGTCCATTGCAAACAGCGCGGCACCGATTGCTCCGCAAAGCTGCGCATATGGTGACACACGAATTTTCTCGCCAAGCCGCATGCTCAGAGCTTCTGTAACACCCTGATTACGGGCAACGCCACCTGTCATCATATAGGGGCCACTGCCCTGCGCTCTTTTCACCAGTGAAGCCACCCTGTTGGCGATGGAGGTGTTCAACCCGTGGATGATATCGCTGGTCTGCGTGTTCCCGGCGATCAGAGATACTACCTCAGATTCCGCAAATACAGTGCACATGCTTGAAATCTGAATGTCGTTTTTCCATTTCAGACCCATGCTGCTCATGTCCTCCAGGGACAGCTCCATCGTTCTGGCCATCATCTCAAGAAATCTGCCGGTGCCTGCGGCACATTTGTCATTCATGGTGAAATTCTGCACCATTCCATTTTCATCAATCCGGATCACCTTGGAATCCTGTCCGCCGACGTCGATAATCGTGCGGACCTCAGGGTCCAGATAATGTGCGCCCCGGGCATGACAGGTAATCTCCGTAATGGCGTGACTGCCCATTCCGATGCTGTCCCTTCCATAACCAGTGGTTACAATCTCTCGCAGATCGTTTCTTTCCAGGTGTGCTTTCAGAAGAGCCTCAGACAGAGCTTTTTCCGCACCGGATGCTGCGCCGGAGCCTGTCGGAACGACAGACCATCCAACGATGTTTTTGCGGGGATCCAGAATGACCACATCTGTGCTTGCAGACCCGCTGTCCAAGCCGGCTGTATAGTTTTTATTATATCCTGTATGATCCACCTGCTTCTCCTCCGCCTTCAGGTGCAGGCTCTCGGCGAATGCGTCGAGGCGTGTAGTGATCTGGCCGCTGTTCTGTGCGGTCCCATCCGTTTCGATTTTAAGAATGGGTTTATCTGCTGATTTCCGGAGACTGCTGTACTCAAAACCGTAGTAGTCACAGAACTTCATGGTGTGGTACACGATTCCCAGTGCATTCTGTCCCAGCGTTTTCCGCGGTGAAACATCTTCCATACGCATGCACGGCATCTGGTGCAGAAGTGCCCGGGCATAAGATCTGATCCAAATCTGTCTTTTCTCTTCTTCAATCTCTGCCTTCTGCAGTTCTGGGAATAATGCTGCGGGTACAGAGAGAAAGCGATTGCCGCCACAGGTATCGTCGCGCACAGATACGCCCATGCTTTTACGGAGAAGTTCCGGGAGATCTGTTCCGCTGTGTGCTCCCTGAAGACTGATATAGATCTGTTCGCCCTCTACTTTCTCCGGAGAATTGTGACAAGGGGTCCCTCCGGCTTCTGACGGATTCTTTAAAGGAGTTTCGTCTCCCGCAGAAGCACATTTTCCGCAGCCGGAAGGAACTCCCGGCCATGCAGCAAGGGTCTTCTCCAGATCAAATGGAATCCCGCTATACGCCTCATAGGCATGAATCAGGCGTTCAATCTGTTTTTCCAGATATGTTACCTCTGCTTCTGCGTTTTTGTGCGGCAGGTCCAGTAAAAACAGGAACGACTGATTTCCCGAAAGCTTCAGGATGTCGTAAATTCTTTTTACAACATCACAGCAGCTGACCAGCACCAGTTCCTGCACCTCGGGGTTCGCGGCGGCCTCAAGAATACCCTTCCCGTATCCGCATATGTTCGGATGACTCAGGCTGTCTGCCGTATCCGAATTGGCGGTCATCCGCTCCAGTCTGGCTGTGTCCCTGCCAAATCCCGCAAAGACTTCCAGCGGTGTGTATTTACACATATAATAAATCATATTTTCAGTTGGCCTTCCGTTCTTTTTCTTTCAGGCATAGCATGATGTCAGCGTCAAAAGATGTGAGATATTGAAATTGTCTTGAAATTCTCACGGTTTCGACAAGCAAGAAGTACTACGGTTCTTCAATTTTGCTAAAGACGTTCAGAAAAAGTCAAAACTCGCTGCATTCTGCAGCTCAGACAGTTGACTTTTTCTGAACAACGCAAAATTTCATCACCAAGTACTTCTAGCATGTCTGCAAATGTTCGAATTTTAAGACAATTTCTTAAACGCTTACCTTTTTGATCCTGACATCATAGCATGTATAATTTATATCATGCATCAGGCATTATTTTGGCCTCAACGCTTCTGTGCCTGCTTTCTGTCCTCCAGCATCTCGATAAACGCCTGCATCCTCGTCGCGATCTGCCCATTGCTGGAATTGCCTGCGTCACATCCGTCACCATCCAGAATCAGAGTGGGATACCCGTTCTCTTCCAAAACCCCCTTGGCATTTTGGGAGGCGGCAGCTGTCTGCTTGCATCCCCAATGGCAGAAGTACACGACGCCATCCACCTGCAGCTTTCTGCACATTGCGAGACTTCTCCGGATTCTGCGTTCTGAGGGGCCGTTAAAGGAATCATAGACAAGACGCCGCGCCATGCTCTCAAAGGGTTTTTCGGGATCCGCCTGGCAGTATTCATCAAAATTCATGTCGCAAGCCACAATTTGGCACCGATTGCTGAAATTCATCAGTTCCCGAAGAGGTTCCTGATAAAAAGGAATGGTATGCATCCACAGAAGCCGTATACCCCGGGATGGCTTCGCATCTCTGAGGTCCTGGAGAAGCTGATCTGCGAATCGTTCTACCTCTGGTGTCCCCAGAAGGACATGGTTGGCAAACACCTCATATAGTTCATCTGTCAGATCGTTAGAGAGGTATTTGTCTCTCTTTAATACCTGACAGGCGGCCAGCTTCTTCATCGTTCTTCCACCGATGGCTATTCTTCTCTGTAACTCAGGCATATTCAGAGGCTTCCCCTGGTCTTCCTCAAGGAAGGACGCAAATGTACGCAGCTGTTCAGCCGTATATGCAACAGCCTCTTCTGAGCATTCCCACGGAACGTCCAGATAAAAATGCGGTATCCCGTAGTGCTCTGCCGCCGTGCGGAACGTCAGATTGTTTGCGTCACAGGCAAGCGAGGTATTCAGTACAAAGCGGGGCTTGCGTATCACATTGGAAAGAACCGCGCCCAGCAGGACCTTATGATAAGAGCAGAACGTTTCCGGAATTCCTTCTTCACATGCGAAATCAATAAATCCCCGTTCTGCATCCGCTCCGGTGATATAGCATGCCATGGCCTCCGCAAGCATCGGATAAATACCAAAGGTCTGCAGCAGCTCACAGGGAGTGAAAATACTGACCAAACCGGTTTGCTCCGGGTGGGCAAGGGGGTGAATCACAGCATTCATGGATGTGACCGCCATATCATTTCTGGCCGGCCAGAGTTCCCCTGACGGGAACTTCTGGAGCTGGACCCGCTTCGCATAGTATGCGGCAAGGAGCAGCCTCCTGGCTGCATCCGGATGGGCAGGAATCTGCGCGTCCACGAATTCTCCGAACTTTCGGACGATATCAGCCATAATTACACCCTTCCCTTCATCAGATCCATATTGCAGTCATAAACATTTCCGTACACGGCATCGCCAAGCCATTGCGCCATCGTTTTCCCAGATCTGGTCTGAAAGTAAAAGCGCTTATGCCGGACAGCCGTATGTACCGTCCCGCCGAGAAACCAACGGAGGTTGCGGAAGTCATAAATAAACATCCCGAATTTCGGCGTGATCTCCTTAAGCGAGCGGAGCATCCGCTGCATCTGGTGGTAATACTCTCCCTGCACCTCTGTATTCGTTCCATACTGGTGCGTCTGCACATCATTCAGATATGCACTGAGCAGATAATCTCTGGGAGAACCCGCGTAAAGATAGCGGATACGGTCTCCCCAGATCTCATGCAGACTCCGGTACCAGTCAACTGTGATATTGTCTGAGAGAATGGACTCCCAGATTGCCGGTGTGGTTTTCCAGACCTCTCTGGCTGTGCGTTTCCAGTTTTTGTAAAGCAGCTGACCGCTGTCGGAAAAGACTGTGACGTCATCACATGCAGGATAAAAATCCTCCAGAATGTTAGCTGTGACAGCGGGAACAGCAAAAGCACCTGCGCTGTCACCGGCAATAAGCAGCTTCTGCGGGGATGGAAAGAAAGAAACGCCGGTCCGCATGGCCTCAATGAAATTCGCATACCCATGAAAATACAGTACCTGTTCTGTACCGTCCTCTGCAATGTAATGGAAGTCGTTATTGCCAACATGGAAATCCCCGGTGGCATATGTGATTACGATAAAATTCCAGTCATTGAAGGGATTGTGCACATTCCCGATCTCTGTAATACCCGTATTGATATTCATGATCTGTGTAAACGGGCGCAGATTATTCCAGTAATAATTCGGAAGGCCTGCCGCAACCTTTCCGCCGGTAACCGGTCTTGCTGCCGTATAGGCATTCCACGCAACACCGCCTCCGGATAAAAACACACAGGTGTTTTGCGACCTTCCCTTCTTTATATAGATGTGATATTCTGAACCGTCACCGGATCTGCCCCGCACCAGGGGGATCCTGTACCATACATCTGCTTCCGGCTCGCCTGTAAGTACCGGTGCCTCAAAGCGTTTCTCGACTTCAGCGCCGATCACGCCCTCGGCGAGGTCACCCAGTTTTCCCATAGCCTTCCGGCTTTGCTCATGTCGTTCTCTCTGATGCATATCCGTTATCTGGAGGCCTGACACGCCGCCCATGACATGCGGCATGCGGCTGTTCCGAATCCTTTCTGCATGATTGCCTGAAACTGTGAGATGATGAGATAAAAAAAGCACCGGCAGATGCCCGTGCAAAACTATAAAATCAGAATATAATCATAGGAACAAGATAAAATCGGCTTAAATAACAGCATACCTGTGTCAGTATTGACACAGGTATAAAAGCGACCCGGATCGGGATCGAACCGACGACCTCCGCCGTGACAGGGCGGCGCTCTAACCAGCTGAGCCACCGGGCCATATATGATGCTTTTCTTATAATCAGGTAAGAGAAGAAGCTGTATAACAGACTTCAAATGGACCTTCAGGGACTCGAACCCGGGACCGATCGGTTATGAGCCGACTGCTCTAACCAACTGAGCTAAAGGTCCAAAGAGCCGATGATCGGACTCGAACCGATAACCTGCTGATTACAAATCAGCTGCTCTGCCAATTGAGCCACATCGGCAAATGTCTTACCCGATTCATAAGAAGTGACCCGGACGAGAATTGAACTCGTGTTACCGCCGTGAAAGGGCGATGTCTTAACCTCTTGACCACCGGGCCATCTATTTGTATGCTCTACAGCACGCAAAAAATATTACCATATTTCGGGGTTAAAGGCAAGAACTTTTTGCATATTTTTTCATATCTATGACTGTGAAAGTTCCTCCAGAATGCCACGATCAATGACAATGGTGCATTCATAGTCGGGATTGATCTCCCGGAGAAGGGAGACAACCTGCCTGGCGACCCGGTGCTCTTGCTCTTCCGAATAGGAATAGGGAACAACAAGGTCGAAGGAGATCAAAGCCTTCTCTCCCTCAAAGTTCACCCGAAAATCATGGAATGCCAGTGCCTCATCCAGAATATGCAGTACCCGCGTGACCTCAGCGCGTATTTTCAGGACACGACTGTCGTTCAGTTCCACAGGATCTACGTGAACCACCAGCGCCACACCCAGCTGATCGAGAACCAGCTTTTCTGCTTTGTCTGCAATATTATGTCCTTCCTCCAGCGTACGCTGCACGGACACCTCAACATGAATGGTCGCAATATAACGCTTTGGTCCGTAGCTGTGAATGACCAGATCGTGCGCACCTGCGACACCATCCACACTCTCGACAATCTTCTCGATTTTCTCCGCAAGCTCCGGGTCCATCGGCTCGCCGAGAAGCGGTTTTACAGTATCCCTGGCTATGCCGATGCCGGCATAGATAACGACCATTGATACGATCAGACCGGCAATGCCGTCAATATTGATATCGAACAGAAAGTAAATCGCGATGGAAACCAGCGTGAGTGTCGTTGTCACCGCATCAAAAAAGGAGTCCATGGCTGTCGCATGCATGACTTCAGATCCGATCCTGTTACCGATATTGCGATTAAAGAAAAACATCCAGAGCTTTACCGCAACAGAGAGAACCAGAAAAACGATGGCAACAAGGGAAAAGTGCAGCGCCTGGGGATTCCTGATTTTTTCAACAGAGCTCCGGAAAAATTCTATGCCCACAACAATGATGATCACCGAGATGATCAGCGCCGCAATATATTCCATTCTCCCATGACCGAATGGATGATCCTTGTCCGCCGGTTTTCCGGCCATGCGCATGGCAACCAGACTGATGACCGAAGAGATTGCGTCGGATAAATTATTAAATGCATCAGCCACAACTGCCATGGACATCATAAACAGGCCTACGATCAGCTTTACAGAGAACAGAAAAAAATTGCAGATAATACCGGTGATGCCTGCCAGCGTTCCATAGGCGGTACGCACCCTGGTATTGTCTGTATTCTGATAGTCTTTGATAAATTTACGTATTAAAAAATCTGTCATGTCTGAACCTCGTCTCTCGCATGATGCAAAAATACATAACACGGATTGACACGATTTTACACTCGGCCGTAAGGCTAGTCAACGCTAACCCTCACTCCGGTCAGGCAGCAGAGAAATATATTCATCTAAAGAAATTTCTTCATCTTCAGGAACAATCCACCAGGAACAGTCTGCCAGGAACAATCCACTGATCTGATACCAATATCGCGCTATATTTTGATCCGCAGGATACAGCCTAAAGATATACAGATACACAATGTCACAATCCTGCCTCACAATTCAGTATTTATTGTATTTTATTTGGCAGAGTGTTATACTTCTCTCAATCTGAATCTGACAAGACATCTCTATTTGGTGCTGTCGATCCGGCTGAAAAAGTTATTGTTTATACATATGATATCCTATGCATATGATATCAGGGTTAAAAGATATATGACCTTGAAATTGTCTTGAAATGATCTTAATGCATGAATATTGAATTTAAAGCATGTATATATAAAAATGTAGTAACGGAGGATTTCCCGCAATGGCTGACAATCGCAATTTAACGATGATGACCGATCTTTATGAACTGACTATGATGCAGGGCTATTTCAAAAATCCGACAGATCAGGTCGTGGTTTTCGATGCTTTTTACCGCAACAACCCTTTTAATGGCGGTTATGCCATTGCCTGCGGTCTGGAACAGGTGATTGACTATATCCGCAATCTTCATTTTGCTCCCGAGGATATTGAATACCTCAGAAGCCTGCAGCTGTTCGACGATGACTTCCTTGAATACCTCCGCGGTTTTCACTTCACCGGTGAGATTTATGCAATTCCGGAAGGTACGGTTGTCTTTCCCAGAGAGCCGCTTGTGAAGGTGGTTGCCCCTCTGATGGAGGCACAGTTTATTGAACCCGCGCTGCTGAATATCATTAACCACCAGTCTCTGATCGCCACAAAGGCGTCCCGTGTCGTGGATGCGGCACAGGGTGACGGCATCATGGAATTTGGACTCCGCCGGGCACAGGGGCCGGACGCAGGTACCTGGGGAGCGAGGGCTGCTGTGATCGGCGGCTGTGTCGGCACCTCAAATGTACTGACCGGTGAACTGTTTGGCGTACCTGTAAAGGGGACACATGCACACAGCTGGATCATGAGCTTTCCTGATGAGCTGACCGCCTTCCGCACCTATGCAAAGCTGTATCCAGGCGCATGCATTCTACTGGTAGACACCTATGACGTGCTGAAATCCGGTGTTCCCAACGCGATCAGGGTATTTCAGGAGATGAAGGCCGCCGGCGTCCCCATGAAGGGATATGGCATCCGGATTGATTCGGGAGATCTTGCTTATCTGTCGAAGAAGGCTTATGACATGCTCGATGCTGCCGGCTTCGGAGACGCAATCATATCAGCCTCCAGCGACCTGGATGAATACCTGATCAGCTCCCTGAAACAGCAGGGCGCGAAGATCAATTCCTGGGGTGTCGGGACAAATCTGATCACTTCCAACGGATGGTCCGCATTCGGCGGTGTCTATAAGATGGCTGCCATCAAGAATAAGGATGACAAGGAATTCACACCAAAGATCAAGCTTTCCGAGAATGTTGAGAAGATCACAAACCCCGGCAACAAGACAATTTACCGCTTCTATGACAAGCGCACAGGGAAAATCCGTGCGGATCTGATCGCTCTGGCGGATGAGAAATTTGATCCGGAACAGGATATCACCATTTTTGACCCGAACGCAACATGGAAGAAGACAACGCTCAAGGGAGGCACCTATCGTATCCGTGAGCTGCTTGTACCAATCTTCAGGGACGGACTTTGCAGATACACCTCTCCTGCCACGATGGAAATTCAGAAGATCTGTACCGCAGAGCGAAATACCCTCTGGGATGAAACGAAGCGTCTGACCAATCCACAGGAGGTCTATGTGGACCTTTCAGACAAGTTGTATCAGATGAAGACAAAGCTGTTTCATGAAATGAGCCGGAAATAATCGTTTTTGGCAATATCCGGAGTTTCCAGATGAAATAATCTCTTCAGAAGCAAAAAAACACCCGCCATATAGGCATTACAGCCTGAATGGCGGGATTTCTTTACTTATGGGTTTTTATCTGACACATATCTTCAGGACACCTGCATTATTTCTCTACAAACCCCATTTTCTTCTCCCTGTATTTCAGGAAAAGAATCACGCAGATCAGCATCACAATACCACAGGGAAGAGAAATCCAGGCGGATTTCGTGAATCCGGCAATGATATAGGTGACAAAGGAAATCGCTGCGCAGGTCATTGCATAGGGAAGCTGGGTCATCACATGGTTCAGATGGTTTGACTGCGCTCCTGCAGAGGACATGATTGTGGTATCGGAAATCGGGGAACAATGGTCTCCGCAGACAGCACCTGCCATGCACGCAGACATCGCAATGATCATCATTCTGTAATCGGAGTTCTGAAAAACGTTAACTACGATCGGAATCAGGATGCCGAAGGTGCCCCAGGACGTTCCGGTCGCAAAGGACAGGAAGACGGCAATCAGGAAAATGATGCACGGCAGCCAGTTCATGAACCCTGCGGCAGAATGCTTTACAATAGCTGCCACGAATTCCTTCGCGCCAAGGCTGTCGGTCATTGCTTTCAGGCTCCAGGCGAAGGTAAGGATCAGGATCGGGGAAATCATGGCCTTGAATCCTTCAGGTATACATTCCATACACTCCTGAAAAGACAGTACTCTTCTGACCAGATACAGGATCAGGGTGATCACCAGACCCACAAAGGAGCCGAGCACCAGACCAACAGATGCATCACTGTCTGCAAAAGCCTCCACAAAGCTCTTGCCGCTGAAGAAGCCGCCTGTATAAATCATGCCGATGACGCAGCAGATTACCAGCGCCACAACAGGAATGATCAGGTCAAAGACAGTTCCCTTCGGGCTGACCTTCTGGCTCTCTGCATCTGCGTACGGACGGTCCGGCGTGGTAAACAGATCATTGTTTTCGATCGCGTTCTTCTCATGAATAGCCATCGGGCCATAATCCGTCTTTGTAACGGCCAGCGTAATCATCATTGCAATGGTGAGCAATGCGTAATAGTTGTAGGGAATGGTCTGTACAAACAGAGAAATGCCATTCTGTCCCTGTACAAAACCGGAAACCGCGGCTGCCCAGGATGAAATCGGTGCGATGATGCAGACCGGAGCTGCTGTCGCATCAATCAGGTAGGCAAGCTTGGCCCTTGATACATGATGCTTATCGGTCACAGGCCGCATGACAGAACCAACCGTCAGGCAGTTGAAATAGTCATCGATGAAGATCAGGCAGCCCAGAAGAATGGTCGCCAGCTGAGCACCGACACGGGTTTTGATGTGCTTCCCGGCCCATTCACCGAATGCGGCAGATCCGCCTGCCCGGTTCATCAGTGCCACCAGCATGCCAAGAATAACGAGGAACACAAGAATTCCCACATTATAGGAGTCGGAAAGAACTGAAATAATTCCATCACTGAACACATGGTTCAGTGTTCCCTGAAAGGTGAAACCGGAAAAAAGCAGTCCTCCGGCCAGCACGCCGAAAAACAGTGAACTGTAAACTTCCTTTGTAATGAGCGCAAGCACGATGGCAATCAGCGGAGGCAGCAGCGCCCAGGCTGTTTTCTGTACGGTATCTGCGGTAGTGGTTATGGCGGCAACGACCAAGAGTACGATCATCGCCAGGATGATAATAATCTGGCAGATTTTCTTTGCCTTTGAAGGTTTCTTGTTCATATCTATCTCCCTGAGATTTTTATTGAAATATCCTGCTTCAGACAGTGAAGCATCCTGGTCCTGTCAGACCTTTTATTTATACTCGCCCTCTGTGTTGGCGGCAATATCCTGCGCAAGGACTGCCTCCTTGGTATCTCCTCGGAAATCTTTGGTAATACCCAGTTTCTGACGCTCTTTTTCTGTGTACATGAACCCCGGAAGTCTTCTGCCCTCCTTGAGCCAGACTCTGTATTCGGCCACTGCGGCGAACACAACGTCTCCGGAGGAATTCAGCATGGTCTCAACGGAATCCTGCACCACGCCGATAATAAAGCCGACAGCAACAACCTGCATCGCAATATCATTGGAAATGCCGAAGAGTGAACAGGCCATCGGGATCAGCAGGAGCGATCCTCCGGCAACACCGGAAGCACCGCAGGCAGCGAACGTAGATAATACACTGAGGATCAGCGCAGTCGGGATGTCCACAGAGATTCCCATGGTATGGGCACAGGCAAGGGTCATGACAGAAATTGTAATCGCCGCGCCATCCATGTTGATCGTCGCGCCAAGAGGAATCGATACAGAATACATATCCTCATCCAGTCCGAGACGTTTGCACAGGGACATATTGATCGGAATATTTGCAGCAGAGCTCCTGGTGAAAAATGCTGTCAGTCCGCTCTCCTTGAGACATTTCCAGATCAGCGGATAGGGATTTCTGTGAAGATGCGCCCATGCAACGATGCCATTGACAATCAGAGACTCAAAGGCCATACATCCCACAAGAAGCAGAAGAAGCTTTCCATAGGTTGTGAAGATGGCAAGGCCATTTTCATGCACGGTGCTGAATACAAGCCCCATAATACCGAAGGGTGCAAAATTGATAATCCATCTGACTACCTGGGATACCGCTTCTGAAACATTCGCCATGAACTTCTTCGACGTATCCGAAGCAAATCCCTTCATAGCAGCTCCAAAAAGCGCTGCCCAGAATAATACACCGATGTAATTCGCATTTACAATTGCATCCACCGGATTCGATACCACATTCATCAGGAGATTTTTCATAACCTCACCGATTCCCTGGGGCACAGTATAGGCCTGTGCTGCCTCCACTCCAGTCAGGACCAGTGTCTGCGGGAACAGAAAGCTCGCTGCCACGGCCACGAAGGCAGCAAGAAATGTGGTAAGCATATAGAGAAAAATGACATTGCCGAATCTCTTGTCCAGCTTGCTGGAACCCTGTGCCAGAGCGCCACTGACAAGAACAAAGACCAGTACCGGTGCAATTGCCTTCAGTGCGCCTACAAAAAGATTGCCCAGGATCTCCAGCCAGGTCCATCCGGGCAGAAGAAAAGCAAGAATGATACCCACAATGATTCCACACAGGATCCGCAGAATCAGGCTGGTTTCATTGTACTTTTTTGCCGCCTTTTTCAGAAAACCCAAAAAGCCCATACAATACGTTCCTCCTCATTTTTGTTGCGCTGTGCGGTTTCTATAAAAAATATATTAAATTTTTGAAAACCGCATATAAATAAATGTTATTCTATCACAATGACGTATTGATGAAAATACTTTAAATTATATAGAAGCATTTATCAGTGCAGATACATTTTCTGACATAGGACAAGTTTTATTGGTGCAGATCTGTTCACTTCCTGCCTGATTGCAGCCTGCCTCTTATTCACAGGGAGTATGAAGAATATATTCTCTGAGTTCCCTATAAATTTTTTCTTCATCAGGGGGACAGCCCATAATGCAGCAGTCATAGCCCCGGGTGCATTTGCCGATACCCAGCTTTCCTGTTTCCCCCTGATGGCCCTGACCAATGGCAATCCGGTCATGAAGCCGGTCCAGAAACCCTTCCTCCTTCAATCGCAGCAGCGCCGGCACAAGGTTCCCATAACAGGCGCTGCAGGAATCCACCGCATCCACTGCATAAGAGACCTCCAGCACACGGCTTTCCCCGCTTCGCACTTCCTCATCTCCTGCGTCCCCGGGCCTGCTGATGTGGGTTTTCTCACTGTCACCCTCTATCGTTACAATCTCCGCATGGTTCAGGTCTGTACTCCCGATCCCAAGTGCCCCTGCCTCTGTGACGTAGGGAACCTCCTCCGGTTTCAGGCCAAGCAGAAAACAAGCATAGCAGTCCGTCAGAACAGGATCTGTCGCTGCCATAATGCAATTTTTAACCAGCGGATTGCCCCCCTCTTCAAAATCGGGATCCCCACAGATATGGTCTACGACAATAAAATCCTGATGGATGCCTCCTGAAAGGTGGGCAATCGGATCATGCAGCCCCAGCCTGTGAAACCGTCTTTTTTCCGTATTAGGAAGCAGTCCCTTCAGGTTTTTCAGTGCGCAGGTCATTTTTGTCTGACAGTGGCCCTTCAGAACCGGTACATTGATGAGAAAATCATAGTCATTTACAACATCCGTGACCGCAATTTCCATTCCGCTGCAGTCAATTGTATGCGATCCCAGCTTCTGCGTATCAACAAAGGGGACACGGTATGCCTCGCTCAGCGACCGGTATCCGCAATACTCATAGGCATCCGACGTCCGGTCTCCCACCCATGAACCCTCCGCAATCATGAGCCGTTCAAAGCCGTTCTCCTGCAGATATTCGATAATGCCAGCCACGATCTCCGGATGGGTTGTAGCCCCGAACGATGCCGGTGTCGGGCAGACCAGATTCGGTTTGATGCAGATGCGCCGGTTCCGGTCTCCGATTCTCTGTGCCAGCCCTGCCTGTGTCAGCAGAATCATGGTCATCTGCTTATAGCCTGTTCCATAAATTTTATATATCTGATTGTTATTCATATTTTCTTGTCATTCATTTTCCGTTGATAAAAAACTGATAAAAATCCGGACAGATTCATGAAACACAGGTCACCCCGGCAGCATTCAGACAGAGCGGTCATCCAGCTTGCGCAGCTGCATAAGGATATCCTCACAGATTTCATCTGCGCTTCGTCCATCTGTGGCGACACGGATATCCGCCGCTGCCTCATACTTCGGACGGCGTTTCTCCATCAGGTCTGAAATAAACTCCACTGTTTTGTTGTGCTCCAGCAGGGGACGGTCATGACTGTCTCTGACCCGCTCCAGAATCGTCTCCGGCTTTGCATCGAGAAGCACCACCCGGCCATGGCGTTTCATGGCCTGCACATTCTCCGCCCGCATCGGGACACCGCCTCCGCAGGAAACGACCACATTGCTCTTCTGCTGCAGCTCAATCAGGAGCGCGGTTTCCAGATGCCGGAAATATTCCTCGCCATGCACTCTGAAGATTTCGGAAATCGGCAACTTCTCACGCTGCTCAATGACGCTGTCCATCTCTACCACCTGCATCCCGTGGGAGCGGTGCAGACATGAGGCAATGGTGGATTTCCCTGCCCCCATAAAGCCAATCAGAAAAATATTATAATTCAAAAGATTTTCCATCTTTTCCCTCCTGGCGGTCTTATGAGAAGAAGAGTTTCTTTACTTCAGCAACCGGCATATCCTTTCCGGTATAGAGTCTGAATGCGGCAACACCCTGCCACAGTAGCATGCCTTTGCCGTTAATGGTCTGCAGTCCATGCTCCCTCGCCTCGCGCAGCAGACGGGTTTCCTCAGGATTGTAAACCGTATCGGCAACTACGAGTCCCGGATGGAAGGCTGCGAGGTCCCTGACAACACTCTGATCATCCATGGGCTTCATTCCCACAATGGTAGCGTTCACCATGATATCGCTGTCAAGAATCTCATCTGTCATCTTTCCTGTATCGGCAGGGTCATAGACATTGATCTCACAGGCGGGGACCTCAGCCTTTATTTTCGCTGCCATATCGACTGTACGCTGGAAAAAGCTGTCTTTGATATTGAAGATCGAGATCTCCCTTGCGCCATCCAGTGCAAGCTGTACCTGAATGGCAGTTGCAGCACCGCCGCCTCCGGCAATCGTTACCTTTTTGCCCTTTACCTCGACGCCATGGTCCCGGAGATTATCCACAAATCCGATGCCGTCTGTCATATGTCCGACAAGCCTGCCATCCTCATTGACAATGGTATTTACTGCCCCGATAATTCTTGCCGCAGGGGAAAGTTCATCCATGCACCTTGCAGCCACAATCTTGTCCGGCATGGTTACATTCATGCCGCGCATATGGAATAAGCGCATGGCATCCATCGCCTTGGGAACATCCTCCTCCTTCACGTCAAATGCTGTATAGACATAATTCAGACCAAGCTTCTGAAAGCTGTAATTATACATTGCCGGAGAACCGGAATGACCTACCGGTGAACCGATCAGCGCAAGCAGTGTGGTATGGCCGTCAATTTTGTAATCCATATCGAATTCCTCCTGAATATTTTCTGAAACGGCAGTCCGCATCAGAAAAAGAATGCGTTTCTTTAGTTTTTTATTATATCTTTCAGCACTAAGAGACGCAAGGTGGAATCCATGCCGCAGTTCCGGGCAGAATCTTTATCGCAATTCCGGGCAGAATAAATGCCGCAGTTCCAGGTAGCGGATTTACATATAATTCACTTAAGATTTAAGCCACTGTGGCGGAATGGGAAAAATATTGAGAATATAATGAATATAAAATATTATTGATTGACATTATCGTTTTCCAAAGGAATGGAGGTTTTGATATGAAAAATATACAAAATATGCAGGAGAACCGTACAAGTCCGGACCAGCAGCAGTCTTCATCCGTTCATAAAAAAGTCGCTATTATCATTGCTTCTCTCGCCCTCGCATTAATCGGTATCTTTTACTTCATTTGCTACATCAACGGTGGAGATATGCGTTCCGTTTATGAAGCAATTCTCCCCTATCTGATGTGCGGTCTTCTGGCGCTGAGTATTGCGCTCATGGGAATCAGTTTACAGCGTTAGACAGTATGGACACACGGAAAACAGGTAAAATACACGGAAAACAAGTAAAATAACAGAAGAGGATGCCGCACAAAACGGCATCCTCTTTTACATTACATGAGATATCCGTATATTACATGAGATATCAATACATTTACAAATACTTTTACAAACAAATTTACAAACAAATTTATAAACGAGTGCATCTGTGAAAACCGATAGAGGATGGACACCTGGCACATGCCTGGAAAGATCAGATCTTATCAAGCGCCTGTGCGACATCTGCCACCAGGTCCTCTGTATTTTCCAGACCGCAGCTCATGCGGATCAGGCCTCCGGAGATGCCGCATTCTGTCAGCTCCTCTTCCGTAAGCTGACGGTGGGTGGAGCTTGCCGGATGCAGACAGCAGGACCTTGCATCGGCGACATGTGTCTCGATTGCGAAGATCTTCAGTTCCTTCATGAAGGCCTCCGCATCAGCGCGTCCTCCCTTGACAGTAAAGGAAACCACTCCGCAGGACTGTGCATCTTTGAGATATTTCAGGGCCCGGTCATAGTACCTGTCACCGGGCAAGGATGGATAGCTGACATGCTCAACCTTCGGATGCGTGCTCAGGAACTTCGCCAGTGCCAGTCCATTTGCACAATGCTGTTTCATCCTGCAGTGCAGGCTTTCCAGCCCGATATTGAGGATATATGCATTCTGGGGAGACTGGATAGAGCCGAAATCCCGCATCAGCTGTGCGGTCGCCTTCGTGATGAAAGCGCCTTCCTTTCCAAACTTCTCCGCATAGGTTATGCCGTGATAGCTTTCATCCGGTGTGCAGAGTCCAGGGAATTTATCCGCATGTGCCATCCAGTCAAAATGACCGGAATCCACAATCGCGCCTCCGACACAGGAGCCGTGGCCATCCATGTACTTCGTCGTGGAATGTGTGACAATATCCGCGCCAAAGCGGAACGGCTGGCAGTTAACCGGTGTTGCAAAGGTATTGTCAACGATCAGCGGCACACCATGTGCATGCGCTGCCTTTGCAAATTTTTCAAAATCCAGAACCGTCAGGGCCGGATTGGCAATTGTCTCACCAAATACCGCCTTTGTATTCGGCTTGAATGCTGCGTTCAGTTCTTCCTCTGTGCAGTCCGGGCTCACGAATGTGAAATCAATCCCCATCTTCCGCATGGTAACATTAAACAAGTTATAGGATCCGCCATAAATCGAGGAGGATGCCACCACATGGTCTCCCGCAGTTGCAATATTAAAGACAGCGAAGAAGGTTGCTGCCTGTCCGGAGGAGGTCAGCATTGCAGCCGTTCCGCCCTCCATTGCCGCGATCTTTGCAGCCACAAGGTCATTGGTGGGATTCTGCAGTCTGGTATAAAAATAGCCGCTCGCTTCCAGATCAAACAGCTTTGCCATATCTGCACTGGTGTCATATTTAAAGGTTGTGCTCTGAATGATCGGAACCTCACGCGGTTCTCCGTTCTGGGGCCGGTATCCGGCCTGTACGCATCTGGTTTCTATGTTTGTATTATTTATAAAGTCTTTTCTCTCTTCTGCCATAAAATGCTCCATTCATGTTATTTTTTCTTTATTTTCCATTACTTTTTTAAGGAACAAGGTTTCATTACTTCTTTTAAGAAACAAATTTTCATTACTTTTTTAAGAAACACGATGATCGTGCTGTAAATATTCTACTACGGCATTCTAGGAAATGGAATCTTTTTTTATTCAAAAACAGAACTGGCCCTGCAGATACAGAAAACAAATCTATATCGGCAGAACCAGTTCGTGCAGACCTGCAGCAATGCTGCAGTATTTTTTGTTTTTTCGATTTTGTTTATAAGCGTTCGATTTATTAATCGGCGTATGTTGAAAAAAATCTGCTATGCGAAATCGCTGACATCGAAATCTGTATATTAACTGTTCTGATCAGCGGTCTTGCCAGTTTTTTTATGATATCTGACCCACTGGTTTCCTTCGTCCCAGAGCCGGTCAAAGGACATGCCTGTCACTCTCTCGCAGATCCGGATTTCCTCGGGCGTCGCCTTTGAGCCGTCTTCTCCTCTGCGCCTGCTGATTTCCTTTTTGATGACATTGAACTCCTTTTCCGTCATCGGGAAACGATACGCAAAAACAAACAGCAGTACACACAGAATTACCGGCATACACACAAAGATCGCTGTGATACCGCCCTGTGTGAACGCGGATTGTCTTGCGCCTTCATTCGCCAGCTTTGAGCTGTATCCGACGAGCGTCAGAAGGACACCGATCAGCCAGGCGGAAAGTCCGGAAGAAATTTTCCTCGCAAAGGTGGACATGCCTGACACCACACCCGGGCGATGAATGGACGTAATCAGTTCGTCAACATCCGGCATATCTGCCATGATGGCAAAAATACTGGTAAGTGTTGCCGCATTACCTATGCCAATGCCTACTGCAAGCGCAAGGATCGGAACAATGCTGGCTCCATTATACGAGAATGGAATCAACAGCAGCGTGCAGACAATACGGATCGGTGCACCGATCAGAATTGTCGTGCGCTTGGAAGTCTTTGCCATGACCGGGCCCCAGATCAGCATACCGATCAGCTGTGCAATGATCAATGCTGCCATCAGGTAGGTCACATAATGGTTCTGGTAGCCGTTGATGACATCATCCACATAGTAAACTGCCATACCGGATACAAAATCCATACCGCACTGTCCTGTCAGATAGATTCCGACAAACAGACGGAAGGAACGGCTCCGGAAAGCGCTTGCGGCATGATCAAAGCTGTACACCATTTTTGACCTGACGGGCGGATGATATTTCTCCCATGTGCCTGCGACTGTAATCAGACAGGTCACAAGGAACAGCAGGCCGAATAATACGCCACAGCGCAGATACGGCGTAGTCTTTGTTGTATCTGTGATCATCAGTGTAGGAAGGACACCGCAGACCATGGCGCCAAGGGTCGACCAGATCATACGGACATTTGAAAACTTCGAACGGGTATCATAATCGTCCAGCATATCCGGCAGCAGTCCGTTGTATGGCACCATCAGTATGGTGGAGCCTGTAGAAAACAGGCAGTACATAATTACATAAAAAATAAACATGGTGACCGGATGGTCTGTCCGGAAGGGAATCCACAGGGTCGCAAAGGTCACCGCTGTGGCGAATGAACCGATCAGCATGTAAAAGCGCTTCGCACCCATCCTGGAAGTGGTCCGGTCCGTGATATTACCCATGATCGGGTCCGTTACGGCGTCCCAGAAATATCCAATCAGCGGAACCGTTCCGGCAAGGGTTGCCGGCATTTCCATCGCTTTGATCAGAAAAACCGAAAAGAAGGCATTGATGATGACAAATGCTCCGCCATTAAAAAATTCACCGGCACCGTACATTAACCGGGACGACATCCCGGTACTATGCTTTCCCGACTGCATAAATCACTGTACCCCCTTTGCCATTTCGTCCAGCTCATGAAAAAGCTTCTGATAGTAATCCTGTCGCACTTCTGTTGTCGAATTGAAAATCTCATGTCTGGAGGTCGGATATTCATATCTGTGTGTATTCGGAAGGGCTTTAAATAGCTCTGTATATCCAGCCGGGTTTACCAGATGGTCCTCCCCGGCCATGAAGACTGCCAGCGGCGTCCGGATTTTCGAGGCATCGGTGATCAGTTTCTCTGTCGCCTTCAGGCTCGCAATAGACCAGCCGTAGGTGGCGCCATAAGTCTGATAGTTTTCATCCGCACAGCGCATCTCGAACATGTAGTCATACCTTGCACGGGACTGACAGCTGGATTGCTCAAAAATATTCACCCCATCGAAGCGGCTCTGTCCAGCAGACAGCTTCTTTTTCATGTGAAAAAGGGTTGCAAAGAAAGCAAGCATTTTGATCTTGCGCGGTGAATAGCCATTGGTCCGCAGCTTCAGCATCGGGCTGGAAAGAGCAGCGCCCTGATAATCGCCGGTATAGCTTTCCAGATACAGCGTAGCAATTGCGCCTCCCATGGAATGTGCAAAAAGCAGCTTTGGAAGCGGAACCTTTGCAACTACCTGATCATAGAAGGATTTCATATCCGAGACATAGGTCTGATAGTCATCGATATGGACCAGATCTTTTTCCTTCAGTTTGCCCTCCGAAAGCCCATGTCCCCGCATTTCGGGAAAAAAGAAGCCAAAACCATGCTGATAGAAATACCAGGTCATCTCGTGATATTTGCCATAAAACTCACAAAAACCGTGGAAAAGCACGATCACTGCAGATGCATTTTCCGGAATTGCGTAATAATAATTGATTTTCGTTCCATCAAATGATGTGAAAGAATCCTGCTTCACGCATTGCTCCCGCCATGTCCGGCAGGGCCCGTCCATCGCAGCCCTGTAATCCTCCTCTCCAAGGAACTCCATCCTCATTTCCTCCCAAACAGCTCTAATGCCTTCTTCGGATAATTGGTAATTACCGCGTGAACACCGGCATCCTGACACATCTTCAGATATTTTCCATCATTGACGGTCCAGACATTTACATCAATACCCTTTTCCCTGCACTCCTTCATAAAATCCGGGTACTGGATGTTATAAAGTGCGGGATGAAGCGCGTTCACACCATGGTCTTCTGCGTATCCCGGCATGTCAATTGTCCCGTCTGCGTAAAGAAAGCCGGTCTTTGCGTCCGGATCCAGTTCCTTGATCTTCATGACCGAATAATGGTTAAAGGAAGAGTAAATCACTCTGTCCTCGAAACGATTCTCCTTTGTCAGTCTGACAATGGCTTCTTCCAGATCCTTATAAAAAATAATGCCTGTCTTCAATTCAATATTGATCACAAGGCCGGTATCGCGGAGAAGATCAAAAACCTCCTGCATGGTCGGGATCTGTGCACCCTCATAGGCTTTATTGCCATTATCGAAATTCATATTCTTCAGCTCTTCCAGCGTGAAATCCTTTACCCACCCTTTTCTGTTGGAAGTGCGGTCGATGGTTTCATCGTGGCAGACCACAATCTGATTGTCCCTTGTCAGCTGTACATCGAGCTCTACGCCGTCCGCTCCTATATCTGCTGCAAGCTGAAAAGCCTCCAGCGTGTTCTCTGGCGCATATCCACTTGCCCCTCTGTGTGCCCATACATAAGGTGAATGCATCATAATCCTCCATTTTCTTTGCAGATCTGTTCACAGGATGTCCCATCTGGCTGCCTCTGCAATTGTGCGCACCAGCTGTATGTCATATAAAAAGCCGCGGTATAATACAGACAGATACCGCAGTTCTCACTATTGTAACCCAGAACATCCAGCCGTATCAATATTTCTAAATAAACTCCATCTGATTACAATGTAAAATTCCTGCAATAACCCTGCTATGTATAAAATGCAATAATCCTGCATTGTATAAAATATGAAATACAGGTCATTTCACGTATTTATTGTGTATCTCCGCCATTTGAAGCCTTCGTATCCGCGGCATTTGCTTTTTCTGCATTTGATTTTGCCCAGAAATTCACGGGTTCATAATCCTGCAGACGCGCAAGAAATCCGTGCGCAGCAAGCTCATCCTGAATGATATCCAGTGTATGTTCCTTGTCTGCTGTCACTGTATGGTAGTGATATCCATCGGTAATATTGGACAGCGGAGAGCTCTTGCCGCTGGAAATTTCTTCCTGGTACCGTTTCACGTCAAGCCTGGAACGGATGTTCATGGGGGCCCGGATAATCCCATACACCCGATGATATACAAAGACATCCTCAATCCGTCCTCCGCAGTCCACGATCAGATTCATCTCATCACATGCCTGTTCCGGCGTGTGCTGGACTTTATATACACGGCTGAATGCTTCCTGGCCTGAAGGTGTCAGTACATATCCGCGGGCCGCAGAAAGGATCGGAATCCCCTCCGCTCTCAGAAGTGCAATATCCTGAACAATTACCTGCCTGCTTACCGAAAACTTTTTTGCGAGTGTTCCTCCGGAAACCTGCCGGCTGCTGTTCTTCAGTATTTTTAATATTTCCTGGCGGCGTTCATCACCTGTCAATCAATCTCACCTGCCCTGACATTAATTTTGTATTATCGGATTTTCCGCAAATTCAGTACTTTTCCTTTGTACTTTCCGCTTGTCGGAATCATCAGGATAAAAAAACGCTTCAGCAAATTCAGAATCGGCTTCCGGTTCTGATTTACTCTTTCTCTATAGTTTACACCAGAATCTGATACCGGTGCAATGATATTCCCCGGGTATGACGGCATTCTGCAACTTGTACTTTCTCGGGTGGTATGCTATGTTAACATTGTTTTTGGCAAAAACAGGTACGGAATCATATGGTTCAGCGGAAGAATCATAACGACTCCATCATTCTGAAGGAGGCGCAGTTGGTTTTGAAGAGGAGAACAGAAAAGATAAATCAGCAAGCGGAAGACAGGGAATTTTTTCTGGAATGTGAAAAGCACTGGGTGTTCTGGTCATTGATTCTGGTTGGCGGCTTTTATGGAGCATATACCTTCATGGTGCGGGGAGGCGTTTTCTGCAATGCCCAGACGGCCAATGTCGTGCTGCTGTCCATGGCTATTGGAAGCAGGGACTGGAGCAAAGCCCTATATCTCCTGATCCCCATCTCTGCGTATTTCATGGGGGCTATACTTTCAGAGATTCTGGCGAAAAAGGTAAAGCAGTTCCGCATATTGCGATGGGATACCATACTTGTAGGACTTGAAATTCCGATGGTACTGTTTCTGGGTGCGCTTCCAGCCAGTGCACCGGACCAGATCTGTCAGGTAATGCTGAACTTTATCTGCTCCATGCAGTTCAATACCTTCCGGCAGAATGAAGGAATTCCAATGGCTACGACCTTTGTCACCAATCACATCCGGCAGACAGGCAGTAACCTGGTCAAGGCAGTCAGGGACAAGGATCCGAAGGCAAGCCTGCGCTGGAAAATGCATGGGTCCATGATTCTGGTTTTTCTGCTTGGCGGGTTAGTTTCCACGCTTCTCTGTGAAAAGCTCTCCGTTCGGGCAATCTGGGGAATTGTTCCTGTGCTTCTCTATACGTTTATCCGGCTGATGATCGCAGATATGACCTATGAAAAGGATTTGCTGGGAAAGGTACCGAGAGGACACTCATAATTATTGGCAGCTTAATGTGAACAGGGAGGTCTTTTATTGAAGCAGCATGGAACACGGGAAATTAATATGCTGGAAGGCGGTATCTTTCATAAGCTTTGCGCGATTGCAATCCCCATCTGCCTTTCAAGTATTCTGCAGCAGCTGTTTAATGCATCTGATACCGCAGTTGTCGGAAATTTTTCCTCCAGCCAGGCAATGGCTGCTGTCGGGGCAAATGCACCCGTCATCAATGTGATTGTTACGCTGTTCACCGGTCTGTCCATTGGCTCCAATGTCATGCTGTCCGGATTCATTGGCTCCGGCAAGAGAGACCGGGTGAATGAGGCCATGCACACCAGCTTTATGGTCGCACTCGTAAGCGGTTTTATCATGCTTGCACTCGGACAGTTCATTGCTGCACCGGTACTCCGGCTTCTTGATACGCCGCAGGAGGTCATGGGCATGGCAGTTACCTACCTCCGGATTTACTTTCTTGGCATGCCGTTCCTGATGATCTATGACTTTGGCAGTGCTGTGCTGCGGTCCATAGGTGATACAAAGCGGCCGCTGATCTTTCTGACATGTTCGGGCATTTTGAACGTCTGTCTCAACCTTTTCTTTGTGATTGTGCTGCACAGGAACGCGGATGGTGTTGCAATTGCAACGACAATCAGCAACGGTGTCAGCGCGGCACTTATTTTTCACGCTCTGCTGAAGGAAAGGGGCATGCTTCACCTTGATATCCGCAAGCTTTCGATCCGCCCTGTCTATCTGAAGAGAATTCTGTGGATCGGAGGCCCGGCCGGTCTGCAGGGCATGATTTTCTCCATATCAAATGTCGTCATTCAGGCAGCCATCAACAAATTCGGATCAGCCTGTATCGCAGGCAATTCCGCCGCTCTGAACTTTGAATACATCAGCTATTTTATTGTAAATGGTTTCTCACAGGCAGTCATGACCTTTATCAGTCAGAATTATGCTGCCGGGAAATACAGCCGCTGCCGCAGGACAACTAGAATTGCAATGGCATGCGCAGTTGGATTTTGTGCCATTGTAGCGGTGAGCTTTTTTCTGCTGCGCCATCAGCTCCTGGCGCTCTTTTCTCCCGATCCGAAGGTCGTCTATTATGCCTTCATCCGCATGACCTTCATTACGCTGCTGGAGCCAATGACGGCCACCTATGAGATTACGGGCGCATCGCTGCGCGGCATCGGCCACTCGCTTGCGCCCGCACTGATGACGCTCTTTGGAAGCTGTATTCTGCGTGTCATCTATATCTCAGCAATGCTCAGCCGTTTCACGGATTTCCGTCAGGTTGTCATCATCTATCCGATTACCTGGGCGATCACTGGCAGTGCTGTCACGCTGCTCTACTTCTTCGTGACTCACAGAGAATACAAAAAATCTTCGAATACATAAAATCTTCCTGACTGCCTGTCAGACAAATCATAGCGGCAGAACCATTTGTTTCATAGAGCGGAGCTTTTCCTCTGCTGCTTTCTCCGAAACATCCTCAGAATAAAAATACAGCTTCAGCTTGGGCTCCGTACCGGATGGACGCACAGCAAACCAGCTGCCATCCGTCCGGATGAATTTCATTGCATTCTGAGGCGGAATATCCTTCCATCCGTTTTTATAGTCAATTCTGATCCGGATGCCCCGCTTCGTCAGTTCATCATCCGACAGATTGCGGAATGTATCCATGATCTTTTGAATTTTCGCGGCTCCCTCCATTCCTTTTTCTACAATAGAAACCTGGTCTTCTTTAAAATATCCGTATTTCTCATATAAGGCATGCAGAACATCCCGCATATGCATTCCCCGTGCAGAGTAATATGCTGCCATCTCCAGAACCAGCATGCCGGCACAGATTCCATCCTTATCCCTCACTGCCTCCCCAGGGGCGCAGCCGATACTCTCCTCATAGCCGAAGAAATACTGAAAACCCTCCTTCTCAACCTCGGGAATTTTTCCACAGATATTCTTAAAACCGGTCAGCGTCTCAAACACATGGATCCCGTAATCCTCACAGATCTTTCTGCCAAAGTCTCCTGTGACAATTGATTTGATCATCGCCTGCTTACCGGTCAGTGTGCCCTTTTCTTTCCTGCTCGATGCCAGATAATAAATCAGAAGGGCTCCCGTCTGATTGCCATTCAGGAAACGATAGCTTCCATCCTCCATGCGGATCTCAACAGCCATCCGGTCTGAGTCCGGATCGGTTGCAATGAGCAGCTCAGCCTCTTCCTTTTGTCCGAGTTTTTCTGCATATGCAAAATTCTCCGGATTTTCCGGATTCGGGAACGGCACGGTTGTAAAGTCAGGATCAGGATTTTTCTGTTCCTTCACGATATGAAGATTCCGGAAACCTCTCTCCTCTGCCATCTGCATAAATGGCACAGAGCCCGCGCCATTCAGAGGTGTATATACAGCAGAAATATCCAGGTTCAGCTCACTGCCCGAATGCTGTGAAAGTGATTCCACATAATCCAGATATGCTCTGTCCATATCAGCAGAGAGCATGACAATTTTTCCGGAAGCCTGAGCCTGTTCCATCGCCATCCGTTGCGGTGCATCAAAATAATCCAGCTTCTCAATCTCCGTCTGCATCCCGTCTGAGACAGCTCCGGATATCTGTGCGCCATCCTCCCAGTATACTTTGTATCCATTGTATTCTCTTGGATTATGACTTGCTGTCATATTGATCCCGGAAATACAGCCAAGCTTCCGAAGCGCAAAGGAAAGCTCCGGAGTCGGCCGGAGTGACGGAAACAGGTATACCCGGATCCCGTTTCCTGCAAGAATTTCTGCCGCCTGCTCCGAAAACTCTCTGGAAAAGTGGCGGCAATCATAGGCAATGACAACGCCTCTTTCCGGATCTTTTTTCGTCGACAGAATGTAATTGGCAATGCCCTGCGTAGCCCGTCCAACGGTGAGACGGTTCATGCGGTTTGTACCCGCTCCACATATTCCACGGAGTCCCGCGGTTCCAAACTCGATGTCTCTGTAAAAACGGTCCGTTATCTCCTTCTCATCCCCCTTGATCTCTGCAAGCTCCTCCCGGAGGGGATCCGTCTCCGAGAGCCGGTTCATCCATTCCTTATATCTTTTCTCAGCATCCATATCGAAACCCTCCTATCCGATGATTTTCTTCGTATACTTGAATTATAACGATCTTTTGCATTACAAAAAAGGTCATATGACATCTGACCTCCAATAATGTGTCATCCGGAATCTGACCCCGTCCGCATTAATCCGTATTTCTTATTAGCAGCCGTGACCGGTGCAGAACATAATACCCGAACCCGGTCAGGTCTGCGAGGAACCAGCCGATAGGAATCGCCATCCAGATTCCAACTTCTCCTATAACAGGTGCCAGCATATAGGCCAGCACCACTCTGGTTCCAAGAGATATCACCGTCAGAACAAGCGATATGGCAGGCCTGTCAATTGCCCGGTATAGTCCGTACAGCAGAAACAGGCAGCCGATTCCGATATAAAATGCTCCTTCAATTCGAAGATACCGGACGCCGGACGCGATGACAGCCTTCTCCTCCGCCCGAATAAAGATCTTCATCAGCGGCTCAGCACCCATAACTACAAGAAGCGAAAGAATCACTGAAAATGCAGAGCTGATCACCAGTGCCGTACGGATTCCGCCCCGGAGTCTCTTCTCATTTCCCGCTCCGTAATTCTGACCCATGAAAATCGAAAATGCATTGCCGAAATCCTGTACCGGCAGGTAAGCGAAGGTATCAATTTTGACTGCTGCAGCGAAGGCTGCCATGGTTACCGCGCCGAAGCTGTCTACCAGTCTCTGCACAAGAAGGATGCCGAAATTCATGCACGACTGCTGCGCACATGTCAGAAAGGATTGATTCCAGATTTCCTTCATGATCATCCTGTCCGGATGCATGTGCCTGCGTTCCGGCAGAAACTGTCTCTCTCTCAGCAGGACATATAGAAAGATACCGACACCTGAGACATACTGCGCAATGACGGTTGCCTGCGCTGCCCCGGCAATCCCTAAATGCAGGCCAACAACAAACAAAAGGTCAAGAATGACATTCAGCACTGTCGATGCGCCAAGAAACAAAAGTGGTGTTACGGAATTGCCGACTGCGCGCAGGAGACAGGCAAAAAAATTATACAGAGAAGTCGCTATGATCCCCGCAAACACCCAGCCAAGATACACGCTCATAGACGAATAAATCTCCGAGGGAACGGAAAGGAAATGAAGTATGAGCCCCATCCCAGCATAGACGAGAATATTCATCAGAATGGTTATCGTCATAATTAGAAAAAATGCCTGTGCGACCGCCTTCTTCAGCGGCTCCAGGTCCTTCCTTCCGACACAGATCGAAAAATAGGCTCCGGCACCCATGGACAGTCCCAAAAAGACAGAGGTCAGAAATGTCATCAGCGAATATGCAGAACCGACTGCCGCGAGCGCTCCCTTTCCCAGCGCCTGACCGACAATCAATGTATCCGTGATATTGTAAAACTGCTGGAGAAGATCTCCCGCTATCATGGGAAGTGCGAACAGCACCACTCCCTTCGGTATGCTTCCATCCGTAAGATTCCGATTCATAGTTTCCACATTGTTCCTTTGCGTATTTTATCGATTACATATAGACACTATTATAGGCTGTTATATTTCTATATGCAATATTATCATTTCATATTGCCAAATTTTTTCTGAAATGGTATATTGCAGAAAAAGCCATAAATGGAGGAAGCCATGTTTCTGGACCAGCTGGACACATATGATCAGAAGATCATCCGCCTGTTAATCGAGAATTCCCGCTACACATATTCAGAGATCGGAGATAAACTGGGAATTTCAAGAGTTGCTGTCAAAAACCGGATTGCCGCTCTGGAAGAAAAGGGAATTATTGAAGAATATACAACGATTATAAACCCGCAGAAAATAGGAGGCTCCGTATCCTTCTATTTTGAGATCGATACAGAGCCTTCTGCGATTCAAGATGTGATACAAATTCTGAATGACTCACCGTTTGTTACTCAGATTTACCGGACAACCGGTGCCTGTCACCTGCACGTCCACGCCGTTTCCTCTTCTCAGGAGGAAATGGAAGCTTTTATCAATGATGTGATAGATCCCTTGCCCGGAATCATACGGATTACAACGAATGTCATTCTCTCCCGGATCAAGGACATGAAGGGGCTCCGGCTGTAGAACAGGGCCGCTTCTACTGAATACGGATGATTGTATAATGATCTGTATTTCCGATAGCCTTACCGCATTTCTCAAATAGTGGAAGCGTGCTCTTCGTGGTCGGGATGATGACATATTGGTAACCCATGATCTCCAGCGCATGCTGAACTGTACCATAATCAATATCAAGCTGTTCGCCAGCATTCCCGTTAACCAAAAGGTCCAGGAGAAGTTTCCACTGTCCGCTATTCTCATAGTCCTGTACCTCTGTGTTTCCAAAGGTCATATTGTTGAATCTGAGCTGATCGTCCTTGCTCAGCCCGGAATAAAAAGAAGCGTCATACGTTCTTAGTTCCATGTACACATTGTACCCATAAAGAACCATACAGCAGGCGTCTGCATTTTTAATATAATATATGTCACCGTTTTCTGTCTGAAATTTTGTCGAATTTGATTCTGGTCCGGCAGCAGCTGTGCTCTTGACAGAAGGCTGACCATTTTCCTCCTCATCCTGATGAAGAATCTCACAAATCTCTATGATGTCAGAGCTGATACCCAATTTGTTCTCTACCGTTTTCTCTCTAAGTGCAGCTTTAATATCGTTCTTTATTTCAGTTACAGGCTGAACTGTCATCTGAGCCAACAGGTCTTTGACACTTCCGACGAGCCCTTTCGTCCGGATTTCATTTTTTATGGCTTCTTTGAGGGCAGATTCACTCATTCTGTCCTGTCCTGCTCTGACAACGATGCCCGCATATGGATTTTCCAGCCGCACTGATGCAGTGGTTTCAAGTCCAGAGTAAGTCATTGGCAAAGCGCTGACCGCTTCCAGCATGATACAGATGGCAAGCAGCCCGGAAATAATGAATGATACAGTTTTCAGAATCTTGTCCTTTTGAATATGTGAAATAATCCAGGTGATAGCATATCCATATGTAAGTCCACACGGAATGATCCACATGTATCGGAAATATCGATTGACGATATCAGATTTACCTGTAATAAAAAACAATATATGTGGTTCAAACATGAGAAGCGTGACAATACCCAAAAAGCCAAAGATAATACGGTGATGCTTCTTTCCGAAAATGCAGAACAGGATCGTTAAAACAACGAAACCTCCCAACATCAGTACGGCTTCCCATGGCGCGTCGCCGAGGACAACAAGCACAAAATCCCGCCACAGGTCAAATGCATTGGTATATGATGAACGATTCAGACCCATAATCAGCTTCCTCTTATTTCAAAATATTCCATGTTATGGTGCCATTTGTTGCTGCCACATAATATGCAGTATACAGGAGATGGGGTGCAAGCGGCAGTAAAAAGTTCCTGGCCATCTGCAGGTGTTTCTTGTTGATGATGATCCCTGGTATGAACGCCAGAAAAATGACAGGCACAAGATACATCGTAGAACCTGTGTAAAAGTAAGACCCTGTCAGACAGACCATTCCGAAAATCAGAACATCTTTATCCTCCGGATCCTCATACAGTTTCCAGACTGTATAAAAGGCAATCGGAATGACAAGTGCCGGAATCGCATCCTTCCCTTCATAATTTCTGAAAAACAAATAGTATCCTGGCAACAGATAGCCTCTCACTGTCACTGCAGAGGCTGCCTGGTAGATGAAAAAGAAAATTGTCTGCTGACTGCTTTTCTTAAAAACGGCCTCTGCCAGAAGAAATACAGCCATTGCACCTGTGATATAAAATACAGCAGGCACAACGTGCCTGATTTCAATCAATGGATGCACATGAAATATTTTTGCAACCACAGCGCTATGGTCAAGAAATGTCTGCGTCAAAAGACGAGGTTCAAATGACTGCCTGATCATGCCTGTCCAGGGATCTGTCGTACCAAGCTGATCTGTGAATACAGCTGTTGTCACGTATGCTACATATTCCGCCGGATTGTTACTTGAACTCCATCTCCCATAAATTGCAGAAAAGATGATTTCAACCAGCACAAATACGGATATCAGTATGACAAACGGACGATTGTCGGAAAAATATCTTTGTAAGGAATGGATTGGGGGTTTACAGCTTTTCCGAAGAAAAACCAGTATACAGACTACGCTGCCTATCCAGATGCATCCCCAGATGATTGCAATCGTTGTCAGTGATACCATTTTCAGTTTCAGTGGTATGACAAATATTGAAAAACAGATTTCGTAAAGAAACATCCCCCCAAGAAATGTTCTGATAAAATCAGCTTCTTTTCGTCTGAAAACAGCATTATATAAAAGACCCCAGATATACCCGGTAAAAATATAACAAGCTCCAATGAGCAGTGCTGATAAGATCATCTTATTTCCTCTCGTTATATATCTTTATGAGCATATACTTTCATAAGAATATACTTTCGCGAGCAATTACCTTTATAAGTATACCCTTGACAATAATATTAGCGTGTGAGAAGAACTACCGTTTCTAAATGGCACGAGACAAGCACCTGAATGTCTGGATTCCGCACACATTTCCGCCCGTTCGCAGGAACTGCTCAAAGCCGAAAATCGGCGCCATTACAGGTGCTCTTTGTTTGCGGGAACTGGTCCACGTGCTTTTTCTACCTATAACACGGCTGGCAGAAGGGAGGCCATCGTCTCGACCTGCTCCCCTCTGCACAATCGGTTTATGATCAAGGTCTCAACCCAGTATGCCGTTAACTCGGTCGGTATCTTGGTCGCTTATCTTGATCGGTCACCAATCAAGTTGCCTTCTCCTGTACTTCTGATTTCGGCTATTATATTCTTTCCATGCGCTGCCATATCAAACCCCTCACTTCATTACCTTTTCCATCAGTGATTTATAGCTGTCTACTACGTCGTAGACAACATTGTCGCTGGAGATTGCCTTGAAGTGCTCTCGGGCGCAGTGGATTTTCGACTCCTCAATCAGCCGGAGCTGCATCGAAGACATGGAGCCTTTCGTCTCCGCAACGAAGTAGATGTGCTTGACACTTCCTTCATAGAAGGCAATCGCCCAGTCAGGATTGTAGTGGCCGACCGGAGTGGAGATGTAGAATCCGTCCGGCAACTTTACGTAGACCGCCACATCCGTGTTTGTATCAAGCTCTGTGGCGAAGTCGCGCTCGTTCGTCGAATCGTAGACAATGTGGTCGTACAGGTGCTTCTTTGCCTTCATGGCGTTCGTGCCGAGCTTGCCCTTGATGGTAGGCTCGGTGAAGACGTCCGTGCCGTAGTGGTCGTCCATCACGCTGTAGGTGATGTGCTCGATGATTGCCGTAGCCTTCTCGTCGTTAATTAGTTGCGACGCCTTGAGGATAAACTCCTCCGGATTGTATTTGAACTGGTCGAACGTAGCCTTATTAATGCCGATGAGGATCTGAATGACAGCCTTCCGGGTAAGCCCGGTGGATTCAACGATTCTTCCAACAAGGTCATATGTGACGCTCTTGCTGGCGACTATGGCTTGCTTGGTGCCGATTGTAGAAGACGAATCCCGGACAAACGCCGCGCCAGACCGCAGCTGCTCCTTGGACTGTATTTCAACCATCGAGCCGGATTCGACTTTGAAGTAGATCTTCGCCACGCGCAGCTTGCTGTCGAGTGCTGCGATAGATTTGCGGACAAGCTCGTCCGTATCGAAATCCACCACGTAGACGGACTTTGCGTTGATCCGCGACCAGAGTGCTTTGAACTCCTTGCTGTTAAGCTTCTCTTCGTCGACTTGCAGTTCCACGTTGTTGCTGCGGGCATTCTCAGGCGTCATTGCCTTCGGATCGTAGATAGAATCGATGATGTCCACGACGGCGGCTTCAAAACCTTTGACCTCCTCGGCCATCTTGAGCTCGCCGTTTGCCTTGTCCTCGTAGTACTTGTCTGTGAGAACGCCTTTGCGGTCAACATAGCGGTTCACGGTCATTTCGTACATGATTGCCGACGCCGCATCGGAATCGATAACCATCTCGTTGCCGTGATCGTCCGTGACAACACGATTCAGGAACAGGTCTCTCGTAACAGCACGCGGACGGTCTGCGATATCCTCGGCAATCTCGGACTGGAGTCCCTTGGCGAAGCTCTCGTAACTTTCAGACGCAATTACGGTCAGCACGTTGACGTTCTGCACATCGTTTCCGAGAACTCCCGCGTCCATGCGTTCGCCATCCTGGTTGACGGAAAGACGCATGCCACGCCCGACTTCCTGCCGCTTGCGAATCTCGCTTGACGATGATTTGAGTGTGCAGATCTGGAACACGTTCGGATTGTCCCAGCCTTCGCGCAGCGCGGAATGCGAGAAGATGAACCGCACGGGCGAACGCTTCGGATCACGGTCAAGCAGCAGCTCCTTGTTCTTCATGATCAGGTCGTATGCGTCGATATCGTCGGAGGTCGTTTCCTTCCTGCCGACCTTGCTGTTGATCATGCGGCCCTTCTTGTCGATGGAGAAGTAGCCAGCATGCGTTTTCTCTACCGGGATGGACGCAAGGTACTGCATGTACTCGTCGTCGCCGAATTCCCGCTGCATATTTCCGACCACGTCGGCATATTCCTGCTCGAACATGTCGGCAAAGATACCGTTCTGAGGCTGTCCGTTCTTATCGTATACACGATAGTGATCTACCTCGTCGATGAAGAACAGGGACAGAACCTTTATGCCCTTATTGAACAGCTCCCTCTCACGCTCGATATGGGAGAGGATGGTCTCTCGTATCTGGATACGGCGCAGCTGATTCTCGTCCACTTTGCCAATCACGTCTCCAGCGTAAAGCTTGATGCCGTTGATGAATTCGATGGAATCGTCTCTGCCATCAATGCGCTTGACCACGAAGCCGTCCCGGTACTCAGGCAGCTCGCCGGAATGGTCGAAGAGGTTGTAGCCCTCCGTCACGGTAGCGCTCATCGGCTTGATTCCGGATGCGCGTTTGCAGTCGAACTGTATGGTTGCCGTCGGAGCTGATTTTGAAAGATTCAGTCCTTCCAGATAAACGAAACTCTCAGTAGCCGTCGTCCCGCTTTCCGTGATGCCCTTGACGGCGATCTTCTTGACGAGCTTCTTGTTGTAGGCGTCCATCGCATCAAGACGATAAATCAGGTTGTAGTATTCCCTCGGCGTGGCAGAATAACGCAGCGTCAGAAGCGGATGGAATTCCTTCAAACGTTCCTTCGTCTGCTTGCCTTCAACAGACTGCGGCTCGTCAATAATCAGAACCGGATTCGTCTTGGCGATGATATCGATCGGGCGGCGGGAACGGAACTCGTCGAGCTTCATGTAAATGCGTCGCGCGTCCTTTCCACGGGCGTTAAACGCCTGCGAATTGATAATCATCACATTGATGGAGCTGTCGGAAGCAAAACGGTCTATCTCAGTAAGCTGAGAGGAGTTGTAGATGAAAAAGCGTATCTTCTTCCCGTATTCCTCGGCAAAGTGATCCTGCGTCACCTGAAACGACTTGTAAACGCCCTCGCGGATGGCGATAGACGGCACGACCACGATGAATTTAGTCCAACCGTATGCCTTGTTGAGCTCGTACATGGTCTTGATGTAAGTATAGGTTTTCCCGACGCCGGTCTCCATCTCGATGGTCAGATTGTATTTGCCCTCGAGCGACTGTGACGGCTCGATCTGCCCGTCACGCTGGATCTTCCGGATATGCTCAAGTATCTGTCCGTCGGACAGTTCCGGCACGATCTTTGCGTTCGACCAGCCCGTGAAGTCATCGTCCTCGTTCATGCCGAGCTGATAGTTTCCGGTTCCTCTGTCCATCATGTAGGTGGGCGTGAGGTATGGCTGCCCGGCAAAAACATCCACGACGGCTTTGGCGGCGTCAGCCTGAAACTTCTGGTGCTTGAATTGCAGCTTCATTCTGCCACCTCCTTAAATGACCTTGACTCTTGTATCCGGCGCAAGGGACTTGAATATCTCACCGACATTTATTTTCTCGGGGCTGCTGGCGAAGCTGGAGTCACGGAACACGGCACGCAACGGCTGACGTTTGGCAATGGTCTTGATAACCGACTCCGGCACGTTTTCATCAAAGCATGCAATCAGATCCCCATCGTTATAGGTATGCACCATGCAGCCGTCAATTGTTTCCGAAGTGTAAGGAAGTGACAGAGGAAGTCCCCAATCAAGCAGGCATCCAAATAAAAGATCAAGATCGGTTCGATCAGGCTTCACGTTAGATTCAAGCATAGAAACCAGATCCTGCGAATAATCGCCCGCGGCATAATAAACATCCTTCATGTTTGTATCGTCGAGCTTCAGGACACGAAAACCGTCGTCAAACGTTGCGTCGGGATTATCCTCATGGATTTTCTTTGTGGCGCGGCGAATACGCTCCTTACCAATCTCGCAGATGTTTTTGTAGCCGGCTTTGAATGCCTCGCTCTTTTCATCCGTCTCTTCCGGCAACTGCACCATGATGAACTTGCGTTCGCCACCATCTTCTGCATTAAACTGCATGACCGCATGAGCTGTTGTCGCTGAACCAGAAAAGAAATCAAGCACAATTGCGTCTTTGTCGAATTTCGTAATCATTTTTAAACATCTGAGAAGGAGATTGACATTCTTTGGATTATCAAAGTATTTCCCACCCATGAGTTTAATAAAATCTGCCGTAGCAGATGAAGTCAAGAAATCCTCGTCCCACCATGTTGTAACTGTTTTTCTCGATTTTTCAGCCTGGTCGATATAATATTTTTGCTGCAAATTATTGCCAGTCGATACAATCAGACCTTGATTATATTTTTGTTGCATGGTCTCTTTAGAATATCTCCAGTATCCAGTAACACCCAAGAATTCATAATATGGATTACCCTTTCTCGCACCCCCCGGTCCATCTACGGGTGTCAATTTGTATCGGCCTCTTTCATCGACTTTATCGAACCCCCTTAACTCTGGATCTTCTCCAATTTCCTTATGGTGTGCATAAAGCACATCT
>Ga0214925_100167_pt1 | contig 54573 bp, 52 predicted proteins | sample Stichaenrichment_FD_168299 | JGI IMG/M metagenome (GOLD analysis project Ga0214925, IMG submission 168299) | Xylose enriched microbial communities from anaerobic bioreactor in Madison, Wisconsin, United States - 63SRT | ecosystem: Engineered > Bioreactor > Anaerobic > Unclassified | place: USA... | reverse complement strand
TGTCCGGCTGCTCTTCTTTTGGTATACATTATTTGGGTGATGAATTTGATGACACCTGTTGCAAACCGGTTTCTGGAAACCGATATTTGGAGCAATTCTGAGTGTGGCCGATTGACTAGGTGATACCATGTTATAGGTATATTGTTTTCAGTGATGTTTGCGAATGCAGTATCCATTTGATTAACTGAAAGAGCAATCGGTCTAGGCAATTTTAATAGTTAAACTGATTTTTTTGCACGTCGAATAATTAAGGCATGGCGGTTGACAAATTTTAAAATGGGCATACAATAATTTTACGTAAGCGCTTACGTAAAAACTTACTCTAGGGGAAATACTTTAAAAGAGGGTGGAATGATTGATTGTTGAGAGCAGAAACAATAAGCTTGCTGTTTGCCATTGCTAAGATGTTTCACGGATATCAATTCTGAATGGGATTGTGACAGTTGTGATTCTATGAGGATCTGCTTTTTTGGGGGCCAACTGTTTAATGGCAGTTTTTCCCATTAAAGCAAAATCTTGGGTGACACTTGTTAATCTGGGACGGGTTTGCAAACATAACGCCGTTCCGTCAATGCTGATGAGTGCAATGTCACCGGGAACGTTAACGTTCAGGTCATAAAAACCGTTCAAAAGTCCCCAAGAAACTTCATCACTGACACCGATAACGGCATCGATATCACCATACTTTTGATAATGTGCCGTAGCATGGATGCCGGTTTGATAACTGTAAGTTTCTTCAAACATCCAGTCTGGCTTAAAAGAAATACCATGTTCTTTTAAGGCTTTCCGGTAGCCCGAAAAGCGCAAATGACTGACGTAATCTGTCATGACATTGGGGCTGACAAATCCAATACGTCGATGGCCCTTTTCAATTAAGTAGGTTGTTGCCTTGTAGCCGATGGCCGCGTCATCCGAAGAAACGTAAGAGACGGTATGATCGGTTGCATCACCAATGACCTGTGGGAAAATGGCAGCTCGATTAAGCATTTGAATGATTTGGGGACTTGGATGTGTGGAAATAAACTGGACGGCAAAAACGCGTCGTTCAATCATATCCCGAACAATTTTAGTCAGGCCGTCGGGGTCGTTCTGTTGGGCAATCATTAAAATAACATCCAGATGACGTTTCTTGGCTTCGATCATAATGTTTTTGATAACGAGGTCATTGAAGTTCGTTTCAAAGTCAGTGTAAATAACGCCAATCGTGTTATTGCTTCGACGAGCAAGGTCCGATGCGGAACGATCTTTAAAATAACCTAGGTCATTTGCGATTTTCATGACGCGCTTAGCCGTTTCTTTACTATAACCGCCTTGGTTATTCAGAACTCGTGAAATAGAAGCGGTTGATAGACCGGCAATCTTTGCGATGTCTGAAATTTTTGCTCTCAATAGACTTTCATCCCCATTTATGATTTATAGCTCAATTATACATTATTCTTACGCTTCGATAAGTACTGTTTGATTTTATTCTATAACCTGTTTGTGCATTTATAACTGATTGAATCAAGTTAAAGGGGGAAGTTTAATAATGAAAATTGCTTCTAATACTGATGACCAAACCGTCACGCAAAAAGCTGTATCGAAAGTCAGCAATCATTTACCGTTATTGAGCAAAACAACTATTTTTGCAATGACGTTTGGCTTCTTTGGCGTTAATATGGCATTTGCTTTACAGCAATCCCAATTGGGAAGAATTTTTCAAACGATTGGAACGGATCCGAATAAGTTGGGGTTCTTCTTTATCCTACCGCCACTCGCTGGGATGGTGATCCAACCATTGATTGGTAAGTATTCGGATCGAACATGGAACCGGTTTGGCAGACGGATGCCCTATCTTCTAATCGGTGCACCTGCTGCAGCGATTGTCTTGATTTTGCTTCCTAATGCCGGATCATTTGGATTCGGGTACGGGTCGGCAGCTGCGCTATGGTTTGCGGCCGTTGCAACCTTATTTATGGATCTAACGTCTAATGTTTGTATGCAGCCATTCAAGATGGTTATTGGCGACATGGTTAACGAAGACCAAAAGGATCTGGCCTGGTCATGGCAACAATCGTTTTCAAACCTGGGTGGCGTGGTTGCCGCTTTAATTCCATTTGTTTTGGCCTTTATCGGCATTCCCAATGTTGCTGCCAAGGGAGAAGTTCCTTTGACGGTTAGAATTGCATTCTATATGGCAGCGGGCGTTTTGCTGATTACATCTGCTTTGACGATTATCAAAGTTCATGAATATAATCCGGAAAAGTACGCGGCTTATCATGGCATTGACGTTAATCAAAAGGATGATCAACCTGGTCTTTTACAATTGTTGAAGGACGCACCAAAGATTTTTTGGGAAATTTCAGTTGTTCAGTTCTTTACATGGTTTGCCATTTTATATTCGTGGACTTACGCAACGGGTGCCATTTCACTTAATGTATGGCATACCAGTAATCCTTCATCGATTGGGTATCAGGCGGCCGGAAACTGGTTCGGCGTTCTGACATGTATCCAATCGGTTGCAGCCGTTTTGTGGGGGCTTTTGGTTCAATCACGTACCAAGCCAAGTCATCGAAAGTTCTGGTATCAGTTTGGATTGGCTGCTGGGGCAATTGGATTCATCTCAATATTCTTTATTCACAGCAAATATCTATTAATCATTCCGTTTGTCTTAATTGGGATCACTTATCTTGTCATGAATACACAGCCGTTTTCATTGCTGACAGAAGCCTTAAACGGCAAGCATGAGGGCTCTTATCTTGGATTATTTAACTGCAGTATTTGTTTACCGCAGATTGTCGCATCAATTGCCAGTTTTTGGATCTTTCCGTTGGTTGACCATTCGATGCCCGGCATGTTCTTGGTAGGTGGTATTTCATTAATATTGGCAACATTCTCTGTTCGTTTAATCCATTCGAAGTTTGATTAATTTAGTTGAACATATTTTGTAAAATAATCATTAACACAGTAATTTTAGGAGGATATTTATGACACACAAATGGTGGCAAAATGCAGTTGTTTATCAAGTTTACCCAATGAGCTTTCAGGATAGTAATAACGACGGGATTGGTGACTTGCCGGGAATTACAAAGCGGCTTGATTATATTCACCAATTAGGGGCAGATGTCATTTGGTTAAATCCAATTTATAAATCACCAAATAAGGATAATGGCTACGATATTGCTGATTATCGTGCGATTAATCCGGAATACGGGACCATGAAGGACTTTGATACACTTCTGGCTGCAACACATAAGCATGGTATGAAATTATTAATGGATCTGGTTGTTAATCATACGTCTGATCAGCATGAATGGTTCCAGGAAAGCAAGAAATCAAAGGATAACAAATATTCTGACTTTTATATTTGGCGTGATCCGGTTGATGGTCACGAACCAAATAATTGGCGCGAGGCATTCAGTGGTTCTGCTTGGACCTATGTGCCAGAACGCGGACAGTATTATTTACATCTTTTTGCTCCGGGTCAACCGGACCTTAATTGGGAAAATCCGGAAGTACGACAGGCGGTATTTGATATTGAACGTTTTTGGCTGGATAAAGGCGTTGACGGCTTCAGAATGGATGTTATCAATCTGATTTCCAAGCCTGCCGGGTTGCCGGATGTGGCTGGCGTTCCAACTGCCGGAACCACCCTTGACTTTGTAGCTGATGGACCTCGGTTAAATGAGTTTCTGCATCAAATGAATGATGAAGTCCTCTCACATTATGATGTGATGACCGTTGGGGAAATGCCCGGGTCAACACCGGAAGATGCGATCAAATACACTGGACTTGAAAGTAATGAACTGAACATGGTCTTCCAATTCCAGCATGTTAACCTGAGCCCTAATCCCGATGTGCGTTTGGGTAAGTGGAATGATCAGCCGGTTAAACTGCCGGAATTGAAGGTTGCCTTGAATCGTTGGCAAAAAGCTCTGGATGGTAAAGGATGGAATAGCCTTTACTGGAATAACCATGATCAGCCTCGAGCGGTTTCACGATTCAGTAATGATGATCCTAAGTATCGGGTCCGTGCGGCTAAAATGCTGGGCACAACGTTGCACATGATGCAGGGGACACCATACGTCTATGAGGGCGAAGAACTTGGAATGACAAATGGTCACTTTACCAGTATTGATCAATATGAAGATCTTGAGTCGATTAACATTTATCGAGAATTGGTTGAACAGGATAAAATGATTGATGGACCAACGATGCTAAAGTATTTGGCAAACATGTCCCGTGATAACGCCAGAACACCAATGCAATGGGATGCTTCTCAAAATGCCGGCTTTACGAAAGGAACGCCTTGGTATGCGTTAAATCCAAATTATAAGGAAATTAACGCCGAGGATGCTTTGAAGGATAAAGAATCTGTCTTCTACCATTATCAAAAGTTGATTCAACTTCGTCATCAGACTGATGTGATTAAGTATGGGACTTTTGAAGAGTTGGATCCAAAAGATGATCAGGTTTATGCATACCGCCGTCATTATGAGGGAAAAACATTGTTGATTATGAGTAACTTCACTGACCAAACCGTTACCCGAGATTATGACCAACAAAAGGCTGCCAAAATGCTGATTAGTAATTATGACGATGATCAGGGAACGACATTAAGACCATATGAGAGTAAAGTTTACTTGTTTGCCTAGATAAGCGGTTTCACTGTCTTCTCAAATGGTTGATTACCTGGTCAGTTTATATGAAATAAATGAGCTTAATACCAGATCCGGTTAAAAATTGCGTCGACAATTTCTAACTGGTTTTTTGTGAAATCATTCAATATCAATTCACTTTAAATTGCTCTAAAATAAAGGTGATTGAGAATCGTGCACTGACTTGGCATTAACTGTGCCAACACGTTCACTGTTTGGAGGCAATTAAAATGAATAAGACATTTGTAAGCATTACGATGCTGATAGCGACTTTTGGATTAATCGTTTTGGTCCCGGTTACAAGTCAGGCAATGAGTATCTACAGTCCAGCAAATCCATATTGGAATGAGTCTCATTGGGTAACACTAAATAAAACAATCAAGGTCTTTAAAATTCGAAACATCGATCCCCAAGTGAACAGTTACAAGGTTGCAACCTATACTGTCAAGAAGGGCGACCATTTCAAACTTTTCCATTCAGCAATTAATGTTGCATGGGGATTGGATTCCGGACGGTTTAATACCGGACATCAATATACGTTTGAAGTTGATCAGGGTGAAAATAATCATTCGTGGTTTGAATTTGGAATTCACTAAAAATCGGACAATTATTTTCAAAATATGTCATTTTTTGGAAGCTGGTTAAATTGAGCTTGACCGGCTTCCTTTTTTGATGGTCATTTTTCATTGTGACCATCAATATGACCACTTAGACACGCAAAATAACCACTTAAACAACTTGTATTTACATGAATTGCTTATAATGGTGTAATAAATTGTAAGAAGAAGGGATGTCAAAATGAAAGTTCGAGTGGAAATCGACGGTGATTTAAAAAATAAAGAAATTGTGATAAAGGCGCCTCGGTACGATGCTGAAACGGAGAGCCTGTATCAATCCATTCAAAATCTGTATGGGCAGATTAAACCACTCGTTTTTTTAAAAGGAACTTCGGAATATTATCTCGATGTAAATGACATCCTCTTTTTTGAAACGGATGGACGCCAGGTTCACGCGCACACCCGAGATGATGAGTATGTGATCCGTTATCGATTGTACGAACTGGAAGATCTGCTAACAGGGCAGTTTGTGAGAATCTCTAAATCGGCAATCATTAATTCAAATCAAGTATATGCATTGACCCGGTCGGTCTCGAGCATTGTGGTTCGCTTTCAAAATTCGTCAAAACAAGTTTATGTTTCCAGACGATATTATAAGGTTTTAAAAGATAAATTAGAGAGAAGAAGGTAACAATATGAGAAAAGCGGTTAGGCAACGTTGGATTGCCGGGTTGGTATTCTTATTGGCAGCTTTGGGATGGCTATCAGTGGAAATAGGATGGTTAAATTTCCATATTAGTGCGATGACGTTCATCGTCACCATTATTTTGGCGATTATTTTAGGATCGTGTGTACTCAGCCTGAATGTTTTTGGAAGCGTCTTTTCGTTGGCATTTTTGGTGATGTTGTATGCCGGCCCACTTGGGATTACCCATTTGGTACCTTGGACGATCTTGGGGATTGCATTACTGATCAGTATTGGGCTCTCACTGATCTTAAGACCGGTGATCCATAAGCAGCGCTGGAAGAAGTGGCAGCATTGGTTTGATCAGGATAATGAATGGCATACGCCAAATTTTATCGATAGTACCGGCACGGATAATGATTCCTATATCCATATCAATGCCGAGATGGGGGATACCAACCGGTACATTGAAAGTCAAAATTTCAAGCAGGCCGATATTCACGCGTCAATGGCTGATGTTAATATTTATTTTGACAAAGTTAACATTCAAGGGGACTCGGCCATTATTAATATTGATGGCTATATGTGCGACATCGATATTACGGTACCTCATGATTGGAATATCGTTAATAATATTGATCCGTATTTGGGTGGTGTTGAAGCTCAAACCAAAACCGGAAATCCGGACAGTCCAACCGTGTATTTGAATGGTCGGGTGAGTCTGGGTGATTTAAAAGTATTATATGTATAGGCAAAAAAGCGTTTCAGCTGATTTCCTAATTTAAGGAAATAACTGAGACGTTTTTTAAATATCGCCGTGCCTGCCTGTATCCAAAAAGCGAACGGTGTCGTTTTCGTAGTCGTATATTAACAGCCAATTGCCTTTAATAAATAGGGCGCGTTGCGGCTTGCGACTTTTAATGACGTGGTCATCATACCGTTGATCGGGATGTTGGCCGCTCAGGAGTACCGTTTCAATTGCTTTGAATTCTTTTTCGGAATAGCGATTTGCACGAATCATGTTTTGATAGTGTTTTTTAAAACGTGATTGGTATTTTGCTTTAAAGGTCAAAGTGGTCACTTCTTTATTAAGATTAATTGCTCTTTCACTCTATCACGAATTAAGGTATCTGAAAAAGGCGAGATAATACCCGAGTGTGATTTAGGCAATATAAAAAGCCAAGGCTGGGGGGCCTTGACTTCGTAGTATCAATATTCTGAGGGGAATATGAATATGAAAAGTAACAAATTAATGGGGGTTAATTTATCACCTATTGGGGGGAGAAGAAATATTAACTATCTCTTCTTCATGCTTTTAATATACAGGATAAATTTAACCAAAAAAGGACGAAATTGTGAATATTTTGTGATTTCTTCATCAATGTTTTTAAGAATTTGAAAAGACCATTTAAAACGACTTGAAATTTTAAACTTAAAGGTGCTAAAGACTGTGAAATTTAAAGACAAAAAAAGAAAAGGTGTGGGGGCACCTTTTCCTTGCTAATATCTTTATTAATTTGAGGGGGAAATGAAAGTGAAGCCAAAACAACCTGAAATTCATTTTATGTGGAAATAATTATTGGGCTCTTTGACATCTCTTTACTGTCTATAATGTACTATAAATTTGTAACGAAATTATGCTCAAAATGTGAAGAAAGTGTGAAGATCAATGAAAGACTTGATGTATCAACTCTTCTAAGACTTTAAAAGTTTGGCATTTAATTGACTTTGTTCAAAAGAAGTTGATTTTTAGCAAAAAGTGGCAAGAATATGTCGGAACGTGATACGCTTACATTGGCTTAGGACTGCTCCGCTAACCACAAACCTGCATGTAAACTAACAGCCATCAAATCCCAAGAGCGGGGATTCGCTGCCTGTCAGCTTACACTCCGGGTTGTCCCGGGTTAGCTCCGCACACTGTTTTAGGACTGCTCCTCAAAGCAGTACCACTCCATATAAGGGATCGATTTGAAAAATCCAAAAGCGGGATTTCCCAAATCGACGCCTTATATTCCGGGTACTAACCGCTTTGATCCGCACACTATCTTAGGACTGCTCCTCAAAGCAGCATTCTGCACATAAGGGATTCTTTTCAAAAATCCAACCCCGGGATTCCCGAAAAGAACGCCTTATGCTCCGAATGCTAACCACTTTGATCCGCACACTTATTTCTATGTAAACAAAAAGATAAGACACGGGGATGTCTTATCCTGATACCTATATTCTAGGGGAAGAATATGAATACAAAAGTAATAAATTAAATTAAAGGGGGATTTAATTTATTGCGGCATGAGTGATTTCTTTAACCTCATGCAACAGCTATAACTATATAGATGAGTTGTTTCCAAATAGTGAAAATTTTGTGAAGATTTTGTGAATTTCTCGATTTTTTTAGGAAACATATATGGACATTTATGTGATATATCACATTTATTACATAAAAACTATTTTTAGGAAGTGCTTACAATGAGTTTTATGGCAAAAAGACTGCTCAAAAAGTTTAAAAAAGAAAATTATAAAGTGGCTGTTAATCATAGTTTCCTTCATCCTAATCAAAAAGCCACTATCTTTACGGATAAAAGTAAAGATATAAAAATTTATCAGATGAATCATGGTCAAACAGTCACACTAACGCCTACCGATAATCCGGATAATCAGATCATGTATTTCCACGGAGGGGCCTTTACAGTGCCAATGAACACTGATCAACTGGAAATGATTACTAAAATTGCTATCGAATCCAACAGCTTGGTACAAATTGTTGATTTTCCGTTATTACCCAATCATTCGTCAACTGAAATATTAGAATCGGCCCAAGAAGCCTTGGATATTGTTTATTCAACAGAGCTGCCAACATTTATTGTGGCTGATTCGGCGGGTGCCGCGATTGCACTACAGCTATTAATAAAAAATCCAACTAAAATAGCTGGAACGTCATTCATTTCTCCTTGGCTGGATATGCAGCTTAAGGATCCGGAGATTTCCGCCAAAGAAAGCGAAGATGTGATGCTATCATTAAGTGTGCTTCGCCAAATCGGACAGCAATTTGAAGTTGGTTTGAATCAGGATAACTGGTTTGACGTATTTGATCCCCAAAATCTGAATATCGGATCAATTCAAATCTTTTATGGCGAAAATGAATTATTGACACCGATTAATTTAAAATTTATCCAGGCACTTAAGCAAGCTGATAAAGCATCTGTAGAAGTAACGACCTTTAAAGATGGTTTTCATGATTATACGTTGTGGTTTAAGTTGCCTGAAACAAAAAAGACGTTTAAGGAGATTGCGAGGTTTATAAAAGACAGAGTGCATTAAGAAGCGGTTAAATTCCAGAGTATAAGAGACGCCCAACAATTATTCCGGTTTTGAATAATTGTTGGGCGTCTCTTATATGGCGGGAGTCTGCTTCTTAATGCACGTTTCGGCTAAATAGCAGTGATGATTCGTTAATCAAACGTTTGTCAAAGATCAACATGGTGCTTCAGTTTTGGAAACGCATGGGTGTCGGACCACTTCATCATGGCGCCTTGGAAGATTAATGCAAAGGCAGTACCAAAACCGATCGCAAATACTTTTCCTGTAAAAAGATAAGCTAATGTTGAGATAATAACCGGTGGAATATAGCTGAGCCACTGCGATGTTACCGCGCTTCCGGAAATGTATTTAAACCTGATAATGTATGCCATATCATCATTTGGATGCATGATGAGGTTGGCCCGTGAATACATTGAGACGGCCATGGCAACACAGAACAGGCCAATCATGTCCAGGATAAGCCTCAGCCAAAAGCTATAGGTGGGCACGCCCAACGAATCGAAAATCCATTGAGAAAATTGAACCAGGTAACTAAAGGGAACTGTATATAGTAGGTTGGAAACAAAACGGCGACGATCAAATGACCCGATCATCAGTTGATTAACGATTGTGACAACAATCCCATATAGGAAAAGGGTTGTGCCAAGCGGAATGTTAACCCATTTGGAAAGGTTAACCGCTGAAGCCGTCCATACGGCACTTCCTAAATTTGTTGAAATTGCCAATGCATTTCCTGCTGAATTAATCACAATGGAAAGGCATAGGTAATTAAACCGTTGATTAAAATCTTGAATTTTAGCCATTTTGTTTTAAAATCTCCTCAAAAGTTTCAGTACGATTTATTGTATAATAATCCCTTGGGTTTGGAAATAGTCCGGGTCTAATTGATTCATTTACGTAGTTAATCATGTTAACATTTAGAGTAAGAAGGTGATCTTGTGGAAAAAGCGTATTCAGAAGTCGAAGCAGAGAGAAATCTCGAAAAAAATCGCCTTTGGGTTGGTCGCTTTAAAACCACCCGTTCATTTCAAAAGTTGACCAAACCGGAAAAGGTAGCTGCGTTGTACGTTACACAGGCATTTGTTGGTTTAGCCTATAAATACGAGTTGCGGGAACCGCGACGTTATACTGCTAAATTGGTGAGGAAAGTCCTGTTGGAGTTATTTCCTAAAAGGATTGCGGCCACTAACGTCTTTTTTTCTTCAGTTATTCCTGTTATGCGAAGGTATTTCGTCTTTCTAGGTGTCCAGCACAAGATCAGCAATGCCGATACGTTAGTCAAAGCACTTGATTCAGTTAGCACTAAACAATTGTTGGATATTCATCAGGATCAAAACAATTGGGATGCACATAAAGTCAAGGCAATGGCGATTTTAATGGGGACCGTTGACCATGTTGACCCTAAAAGAGTCGCTGCTTTTGAAGAAGATTATAATATGGGCGTACCGCTAAGATTTTGCTTTGACCTGGGGGTTTATCGACAGCCAAAGAATATTATCTTATTGACGGAAGGCTTACGAAAAAAGTTTGAGCAGATTCTATATGAGAAGCATAATTGAGATCGAATAAGGATGCGACCGTTAATGGCAAATAATGCCAATAATAATACCCTTTCACTGAGACAACGTTGAGTTGCTTGGAGAAAGGGTATTTCTTATTGGTCACAATAATCGGTTGTTAAGTTTTAAATCGGTTAATTCAGTTCCTGCACCTTTTTAACGTCATTTAAATTGATGGCAGTTACTCCTTTGACCGGCTGATTAATATAAGCCAGGTCGTCTTTAACTGCTGCAACGGTTCCTGTGATATGGCCGCTGTCGGTTACCAGCATAACCAATTTTTGACTTTTATAAGCATTAATTAATTCGTTTGAAAAATTTTTTGACGCAATTGTCATCATTTCCACCTCGATTGATAACCTCAAGTATAGTTCAGTATTGACACTAATGTAAATACAATTATTCAAATAAAATTCTAATCTTGCAACTTTTACTATCACTTTTTCCCAATTAGCGCTAAAGTGGAGATATAGTGATACAAGTGAGGTGAAATGGACATGGAGATGACTGAACGCCAATTAATCCAAGAGATTTTGAACACTGTCGATGTAATCTATAAATTTGTTAACACCGATGATGATAAAAAGGAATACGAAATTGTGATTAATCGCCAAGATGGTGATCATCGACCGCTTGAAGAAGTTAATAAAGAGATCAAGCATTACTTTACCGACGCTAACTTTAGTTATGACGAGAAGCTAAACGACGGCGGTGATGATATTCACGTTGATGTAAAACGATAATTGGTCTAGTTCTCTGATTCTTTATAATCATTAATTACTAGGCAATTTGAACTAAGTAGTACATTATGGTATAGTTCATAATGTGCTTTTTTGTTAGGGGAATGAGATTGTCAAACAGTTAATTCGGTGCGATTTATGGTACTATTCTTTCATAATAATGAAATCGTTTCCGACGATCGGAGGGAATTAGATGCTTACTGATAGACCAAAATATGTACTTTCAATTGATCAAGGTACGACAAGTACAAGAGCAATGATTTTTGACCATAATGGTCGAAAGGTGATTGAGGCATTCAAGCCAGTTAAACAGATTATTCCACATAATGGCTGGGTTGAAACTGATCCAAATGAAATTTGGACATCTGTGCTTAATGTTATTTCATCAGCTTTTATTGATGCCGGTATTCATCCGGAAGATATCTCCGGAATCGGTATTGTTAATCAACGTGAAACAACATTGATTTGGGATAAAGAGACTGGTGAACCGATTTATAATGCAATTGGTTGGCAATCCAAGCAAACGGCATCCCTGGCACGAAAATTAAAAAATGACGGCTACTCGAATTTGATTCACAAAAAGACGGGATTAATTATCGATTCTTATTTTTCAGCTACCAAGGTTCGATGGATTTTGGATCACGTCGAAGGTGCCCAGCAACGGGCTGAAAAAGGTGAATTACTTTTTGGAACCGTTGACAGCTGGTTGGTTTGGAAATTGTCCGGTGGCGAATATCACGTAACGGATTATAGTAATGCCAGTCGTACCATGTTGTTCAATATTCATGCACTGCGTTGGGATGACGATATTCTCAGACTGTTGAATATTCCGCGGGCAATTTTACCAACCGTTAAAACATCAAGTGAATTTTATGGCACCACTAAAAATTATCAATTCTACGGTATTGAAGTGCCGATTGCCGGAATTGCCGGTGACCAGTCGGCGGCTTTGATCGGCCAATTGGCATTTGATCCCGGGATGATTAAAAATACTTATGGTGACGGTGCTTTTATTATGATGAACACAGGAACCAAGCCTGAACTTTCGGATGATAACCTATTGACCACCATCGCTTATAACATTGGCGGGAAAGTAACCTATGCGCTTGAAGGATCAATCTTTTCAGCCGGAACGGCCTTGAGTTGGCTGGCAGACAGCCTTAAATTAATCGATAATGTCCCGGAATCTCGGCAGGCAGCAATGAATTCAACCGATGACGACGAAGTTTATGTTATTCCGGCGTTTAACGGCTTGGGGGCACCATACTGGGAACAGGATGTCCGGGGATCTGTCTTTGGACTGACCCGTGGCACGACCAAGGATGATTTTGTAAAGGCAACCCTACAATCAATTGCATATGGTACTAAGGACATTATTCAAACGATGGAAGAAGATACCCACATGCACATTCCGGCTCTGAAAGCAGATGGTGGTGCTTCTCGAAACAGTTACCTGATGCAATTTCAAGCTGATATCCTAAATATTCCGATTCAACGAGCCGCTGATGAAAATACGACGGCATTTGGTGCGGCAATTTTGGCCGGACTAGCGGTCGGATACTGGAAAGATATCGATGAAGTAAAAGCATTGGCAGAACCGGGACGACAATTCGAACCGAAAATGGATGAGAATCGACGAAATCGCTTGTATAGAGGATGGAAAGCAGCAATTGATGCCACAAGGGCATATAAATTAACAAAGATTTAAAGCGTATGGTGGAATGTGCGTTTGATCTTGCTCCATCTCATAAAAGCAGCAGCCGAATATTTCGATTATTTGGCTGCTGTTTTTGTATGCCGAAAATTTTGATTTGGCATATGCTTCAACCGAATAGTGAGAAATCCGATGATTGTAACGGGCTGGTAGATGTTCTAAGTATAAAAATTGAGAGAAAGTGTGGTGGGATAACATTTGACTTGTTTTCGAGTATACTTTTCTTGATAGGGATAGTTGACTGTCAAATGTTATTTTAATGAGGGGAAGCGTAAACAAATGTCAAAGTCTCGACTTGAAGCGTTTACTGATGGGGTTGTTTCAATTGTGTTGACGCTGTTAGTACTGACAATTCAAATTCCGGACGCGCCAACGTGGCAATCGTTGTGGAAAGTTCGACTGATATTCTTTGCCTATGTTGTGTCGTTTGGATTCGTAGCTGTTATCTGGGTGGCTCATCATCGTCTGTTCCAGTTAACGGATTATGTTAACGATAAAGTTGTTTGGGCAAATATATTTTGGCTGTTTTGGTTAACGTTGTCCCCGGCAGTGACAATCTGGGTTGGACAGCATCCTTTCGATGTTGTGCCTAATTTGGCCTACGTCTTTATTTTCACAATGTGGAGTGTTTCGTTTGAAATTCTGGTGAGGGAGTTATTGAAGATTCACCGGCCGGATTCGAAATTGGCTCGGGTGCTTCGGCATGATCGTCGGTCTCTCTATTCAGATGTGATTAACGTGTTAATTTTTATTGGCGTTTTCTTTGTGCCGATCATCGGGTTGATTGGTCGCTTCTTTGTGACGGCACTTTGGGTATTCCCATATCGAATTCCGGCAGGGGTTCCCAAGGCAGAAGTAAAGCAGGGAGAAACACCGAATATTGATGAGAAGCGTGTGCAGGAACGACAACAGTTGGTTAAGGAGGGAATTGCCGTAGAAAAGCCAAAGAAAAAGCACAAACTATTTTTCTTAAGACCTCGAAAATAAAAAAATGACGTGCAGTCGTATTGAATCATACGACTAGACGTCATTTTTTTAATTTTGATTGTCACTTTTATCCTTAAGATAGCGGGCACTGATTAGCAATTCTTTTGAACGCTGATCTGCAGGCGCATACCCCAGCTTAAACAGATGTTTAAAGTACATCATGTTGTAAATAAGCATCCAGATAACGCCGAGAAAATATTCACCGGTATAAAAGGTAATGCTGAGCGGTTGAACCAGATACATTGATAATCCCATACCGACAATGACTTCAACGCCCAGCATACAGAAGAAATTATACCAATCGGATCGAAAGACCGGTACCAGGATTTGGAAGAAGAGTGCCGTGAATGAAAGGCCAACCTTTGCAATCCTGATCTGACCGGTTTCTTTGTTAACGACCGTCGCAAAGTTAGGCGGGATTGGAATTAAATTCCGTGGGTCATTATCGTTATTGTCATTGTTATCATTATTACCATTCCCGAATGGATTTTGCATGGTAGTCTCCCTTCTTAATGGTGTTTCAAAAGGTTATTTCTTTTTAAATTTGACAACACATTCGCATCGTGATGTTTGCGGCATTAAATCAACAGATTGAATGTATTCGACATTATACTTCCGAGTTAATTTTACTAGATCTCGCGCCAAAGTCGAAGGATTACATGAAATATACACGAACTTTTTAGGCGTAATATCCAGAATGGTATCAATTAGAGAATCTGCCAATCCGGTTCGTGGCGGATCAACAATCATTGCGGTTGGGTTCCAACCATCTTCAATCCAAAGGGGCAGTAGCTTCTCAGCTTCACCGACTTCATAAAGTGCATTGACAATCCCATTCTTAATGGCGTTGGCATTTGCATCATCAACGGCATCTTTAATGGTGTCCATGCCACGAACTTCACGAACCTGACGGGCAACCGAGAGACCAATTGTACCAACCCCGGAATAGGCATCGACTAATTTCTCCTTACCAGAGAGCTCCAATGCTTTAAAAGCCTCTTGATAAAGGACAGCTGTCATTTCAGGATTGACTTGTAGAAAGGCCCTTGCGGATAGATCGAAAGATAAATTGTTTAGAACCTCGGTAATTTTATCCTTGCCGGCCAAATGAATGGTTTCTTCACCCCAAACCAGGGATGTTTTACCTGGATTAACGTTCTGCATGACCGATACAACTTCTGGCAGATCGTGATCAATGCGTTCAAGCAATTGATGCTTTTTAAGTAATTTTTTGCTCTGCGTAATGAATGTGACCTGGGCTTCATCAGTTGCAGTGGCGGCACGAACAACGACCGTTTTGATAATGCCGGCGTTTTTTTCTTCATCATAAACCGGAATTCCCAAGTCGTCGATCATCTCAACAACGGCACGCATGACTTTCATCGTGAGCGGGTACTGTAAAGCGGACGTCTTTAAATCAACTACAGTGTGACTGCGATGCTTGTACAATCCGGCAATCACCTTTTGACCATCGTTTCTGATTTGAAAAGTGGCCTTGTTTCGATAGTGGATTGGATCATCCATCCCGATTGTCGGTAACAATTTGTATTTTCGATAGCCTGCTGGCTTGTATTTTTCCAGTGAGTCTTTAATGACATCACGTTTAAATTCAAGTTGTTTTGGATATGCCAGATTTTCTAATTCAAAACCGCCGACTTCATTGGCATAATCATCGACTGGCTGAACACGATCTTCACTTTTTCTTAGAATTTCGATTAAGTCTGCTCGAATAAAATTGTTTAAATCTTCAGTGACTTCAACAACGACTTTTTCAGTAGGAAGTGCACCCGGCACGAAGACCAGCTTATGTTCATAATAGCCGATTCCCTCACCGTTGATGCCCAGCCGTTTAATTGTTAATTTTAATTGTTCACCTTGTTCAACGTGAACTTGTGGTTTGTTAGTATACATGAAACCTTCCTTATATCTATAGTTATTAAGTATCATAGCACACAGTAGGGGGCTTTCGCACCTGCTTGTGCTTTATTGAGGTTATTAATAAAAACAAAAAGCCCGATTCTTTTCATTCGATGTGAATGGGGAATCGGGTTTTCGTAACGGTTGATTATTTAAGGCTATTATTAAAAATGACGATTACCAGGTTGCGGTATCCGGATCGATTGCCAAACCGGCCTTGCCGTGAAACCCATCGATCGTTTTCATATCAATATTGGATAAATTAAAATCAAAGATATCGGCATTTTCCTTGATGTACTTTTCGTGAACCGATTTTGGCAGCGGTAGGAATCCGTGTTGAAGTGACCAGCGCAAAACAACCTGAGCGGGAGTTTTGCCGTATTTTCGGCCAATCGGTGCCAATTCGGGAATCTTAAAAATACCACCGGTCCCGAGTGGACTGTATGCTTCGGTTAAAATGTCATGGTTATTGTTGTAGTTAACGACGCCTGGCTGCATGTCCGACGGATTGATAAACAACTGGTTGACCATTGGCTTTACTTTGGCTGTTTCCAGCAACGCATCCAAGTGTTTTTCACGGAAATTGGAAACACCGATCGCTTTGGCAGTACCGTTTGCATAAAATTCTTCCATGGCCCGCCATGAGTCGGTGTTTGCTTGCTGCCAATTTTGACGAAAGTCGATTGGATTTGGCCAATGGATCAGATAAAGGTCAACATAATCCAAACGTAATTTTTCGAGTGAACGGCCGAATGCTTCTTTGGTAGCCTCGTAGCCATGATCGGCATTCCATAATTTGGTCGTGACGAAAAGGTCTTCGCGGCTGACACCACTATCAATAATGGCCTGACCGACGCTTTCTTCGTTGCCATAGGCAGCAGCGGTATCGATGTGGCGATAGCCGGCATTTAATGCGGCTAAAACGGCGTGATAGGCCTCGTCGCCGTTTGCAGACTGCCAGGTACCAAAACCTACTTGAGGGATTTTAACCCCGTTTGAAAGGGTATACGTATCAGTTAATGACATTTGTAAAGCCTCCTAGTGTTTGACTAACAACTACAGCGTTAATCGTACTGGAAAATTGACTACGCGACAAGTATCATGGATCATCATTTGATTAACGCCATTGTGAATTGCCCCTTGGCTTGTAAATTGGGACAAATAATATCATATTTTTCGGGTTAGCGGAAGGCTTCGTGTGATGGGAAAAGCATGCAACGGTGATATAATTAAAGCATTAGAAAGTTGATCACTCAACGTTACTCGGATTCAGATAATGGAAGGACGGGATTGCTTATGAGCCGAAAAGTTGCCATTGTAACCGGCGCTTCATCCGGAATTGGCAAGCAGATTGCAAAAAATCTGCACCGAAACGGGATGGAAGTTTATGCCGTATCAAGAAAAGTCTACCAAATGAACGAATTGGATGACTTGGGAATTCACACGCGTCATCTTGATGTAACGGATTATGAGGAAGTGGATCGGGTTGTTAATCAAATTGCCAAGGAAACCGGTAGAATTGATGTTTTGGTTAATAATGCCGGGTTGGGCGTTTTTGGCCCGGCAGAAGAAGTTGATTTGGCTGAAGGCGAGTACGAGTTCAAAGTAAATGTGTTTGCCGCGATGAAAATGATTCAGGCTGTTTTACCATTTATGCGAAAGCAAAAGAGCGGTCGAATTGTGAATATTTCTTCGATCGATGGTAAAATTTACAATTTACTTGGAAGTTGGTATGTAGGCTCCAAATTTGCCATTGAGGGTATTAGTGATGCCTTAAGGCTTGAGTTGAAGCCGTTTGGTATAGATGTTGTCGTGATTGAACCCGGTGCTGTTAAGTCTTCGTGGAAAGATACCGCTACCGGAAAAATGGTTGAAAAGGCAGCTGAGGGGCCTTATGAAAAGCTGGCACGTCTATCAGCAGACTTTTTCTCCCTGTCCTATAAGTTTGCCTCTGAGCCCAGGGTAGTTGCCAGGATGGTTGACAGGGCGGCTTTTTCAAGGCGACCGAAAACACGTTATGCGGGAGGGGCAGGCGCCAAGCCGATACTATTCATGAGAAAAGTATTACCGGATAAATGTTTCGATTCGTTACTGACCGCACTTAGTAAATATGCCCAAAAGGTCTTGAATAAACAGACGGCGTTTAATAGGTAGTGTGCGGATCAAAGCGGTTAACGTTCGGAGTGTAAGGCGTTCATTTCGGAAATCTGGGGTTTGGATTTTTGAAATGGATCCCTTACATGCAGAACGTTGCTTTGAGGAGCAGTCCTAATAAGTGTGCGGAACAAAGCGGTTAGCATCCGGAGCATAAAGCGTCAATTGGGAAATCCCGGGTTTGGATTTTGGAAATCGATCTCTTATATGGAGTGGTGCTGGTTAGAGGAGCAGTCCTAAGGTAAGTGTGCGGAACAAAGCGGTTAGCATCTGGAGCATAAGGCGTCAAATTGGGAAATCCCGAACTTGGATTTTTCAATTTGATCCCTTATGAGGAATGATGCTGCTTTGAGGAGCAGTCCTAGACAGTGTGCGGAGTCAGCCTGGGACAAGCCGGGGTACAAAGCAAGCGGCAGGAAATTCCCGTTCCTGGAATTTTGTGGCGATTGTTTTGTATGCAGGTTTGTGGCTGATGGAGCAGTCCTAAGATAGTGTGCGGATCTAACCGGTTAGCACCCGGAATCAGCCCCAAAAAATAATTAAATTTGTACGTTATTTATTTGCAAAGCGCTTCATTATATGTGAAAATGATGATGTTAGATATGTAAAGGAAAAATGTGAATTTCTTTCTGAGGGGAAGAATTCGGGGATGTGGCAAATTCAAGCCTTGCTGGATCCTCTTTTTTCTTGTCCTTATTGACTAGGAAAGCGATATCAATTATTCTTAAATTAAGCACAACACTAGGGGTGCCGCCAGAAGCGGTTGAGATGGATCTGTTCGGTCTGGTCCCTTGGAACCTGTAAGACAATGCTTGCGTAGGGAAAGTGACAGTGAGGGTGTGAACCATCCGAAATTTTAAGGTATTTTTGAGATGGGGCACGTTTAAGATGGTTGCCTAGTATTCTGCCATCACTTAATTCAACTCTATACGTGAACAACTTTGGACTGCAGGCAATGATGAATTGTCGCGGTCCTATTTTATTTTAAGGAGAAATATAATGAAAATTGATTTATTAAATACACTACGAGAAAAAAATCCAATTGCTTTTAACATCTCTAATTTTGTGACCGTTCAGGACGTTGCAAACGGTATTAATGCACTGGGGGCTTCGCCAATTATGTCTGAAGAGAAAAATGAGGCCGAAGCAATGGTTAAAATGGCCAACTCGGTCACAATTAATCTGGGTGCATTTACCGAGCAGCAGCTCACTCAAATTGATACGGTAATGACGTTTGCCAACCAATATCATAAGCCAATCGTGGTTGATCCCGTAGCCGTTGGTGCTGTGCAATACCGTTTGGAACGGTGTAACGAGCTGCTTGCTCAAAAGCAGGTAAACGTTATTCGAGGCAATGCTGGCGAAATTGCTGCCTTGGCAGGTGTTGAATGGAACGCTAAGGGGATTGATGCCGGTGAAGGTGCCGGGGATTTGGTTGAAATTGCTAAAAAGTTGGCGAATAAATACAATTGCACAGTTGTTGAAAGTGGGAAAACCGATATCATTACAAATGGTGATGCGGTGGTTAAAGTGTTCAATGAATCTGATTTATTCAAATTGCATGTTGGATCCGGTGATATGCTTTCAAGTACAATTGGCTGTTTTGTAGGAGTTGAAGATGATTACTTTGAAGCCGCCCAAACAGCCGTTGTGGTTTTTGATGTTGCGGGTGAAGTTGTTGCTAAAGCAATGGACAAGCCGCTTGCCGGTTCATTTGGACCACAATTAATTGACGAGTTGCATTTAATCGATACGAAAACGGTTGAAAAGTATGCAAACTTTGAGTAATCACATCTTTAACCAGTGAAGAATGGATAAGCAAAGGAGAAATAAAAATGGTTAACGAAACGGTTCAAGCTCTTACGATTGCAGGAACTGACAGTGGCGGTGGCGCCGGCGTTATGGCAGACATTAAGACAATGCAGGAACGTCATGTCTTCTCGGCGGCTGTGGTAGTCGCGGTTACTGCGCAAAATACAATTGGCGTTCAGGACTTTATGGCAATGCCAAAGAAAATGATTGATGAGCAATTTGCATCAGTAGCGGATGACTTAAAAATCCGGGCATGCAAGACCGGTATGCTGGCTGATGTGCCGACTGTTGAAGCAGTTGTCGAAAATTTAAAAAAGTATGATTTGGGGCCGTTAACGGTTGATCCGGTCATGATTGCCAAGGGTGGTGCACGTTTACTATCAGAGGATGCCATTAGCACTGTCCGTGAAAAGCTATTGCCGTTGGCTGATATTTTAACGCCCAACCTGCCGGAAGCAGAAGAATTGGCCGGCATGAAAATCAATGATCATGATCAAATGATTCAGGCCGCTAAAAAGCTTCAAAGCATGGGTGTTAAAAACGTGTTGATTAAGGGCGGTCACCAGGTTGAATCAAAAGAATCCTCTGATTTTATTTTGCTTGAAACCGGTCATTCCTTTTGGGTCAGTTCACCAAGGGTCGACACTAAGCGGACGCATGGAACAGGAGATACACTCTCTTCATGTATCACAGCTGAACTAGCGAAGGGGAGCGATGTTGAAACGGCTATTCGCACCGGTAAGAAATATGTTCAGGCTACTATTGCAAACGGCATTCAGGTAGGACACGGTCATGGGCCGCTGAATCACTGGGCCAAGATTGACAAAGAGGGTGACGACTGATGGCAATGGCATTTAAAGTCGGTATGTTACGGGCGTATTTTATTGCCGGCACACAAGATATTAAAAAGTCAAATCTGACGTTACCAGAGGTACTTACTCAAGCTTTACAGTCAGGCATTACCGCGTTTCAGTATCGTGAAAAAGGCGCCGGATCTCTCTCGGAAGAGAAAAAGGTTGATATGGCGCATACACTTCGGAAGCTTTGCGAAACCTACAAAATTCCGTTTATCGTGGATGACGATGTTGATTTGGCACTTGAAACAGCGGCTGACGGTATTCATGTTGGCCAAAAAGACGAGCGGGTAACGAAAGTGATTCAACAAGTCGGCACAACAATGTTTGTTGGGCTTTCCTGTGATACAAAAGAGCAGGTTGCCATTGCCAATGAAACCGAGGGTATTAGTTACATAGGAAGTGGTCCTGTGTATCCAACTGGTTCAAAAGCAGATGCCGATCCGGTGATTGGGATAGCCGGTTTAAAGAAGCTGGTTCAGTCCAGCCGGTTGCCTGTCGTTGCAATTGGTGGGATTACCGAGGAAAACATTTCTGAATTGCCACAAACAGGAGTGGCTGGTGCGTCTGTTATTTCCATGATTGCCCAAAGCAACGACATTAGGCGAACCGTTACGAGAATGCGGGCTGTCTTCGAAAAGTAATTCCTTTGCTAAAGTCACCGGGGTACCGTATGATGAAAGTAATAAATCTCGATGATTGGCAGTGAAAAGGATGACGACTCAATCAACGCGGAGCCTCTCCGCACAATTTCGTAAGATACAGCAACAAATTGATAACAGTAAGCCGGGGAAAATTATTGCCAACACAAAATTAAACGGCAACCAGCACAGGTTTAAGGTGCAGTCTCATGGTAAGTCAATTGATTTTAACGGTCCTGAATGGTTGGTAGATAGTTTTCGACAGGCAAGTGAAAATGGTAAGCAGCTTGAAGATAAATATCCGGCCCACAAAGAATTTTTTGAACGGATTGCCAAGCTTCATTGGACATGGATTGACCAGATGCCATTGAACTCTGAGCGCATCGACAGGCTCTTAAAGCTTGATGATCATGAGCTGAATCAAGTGTTTGTCGATACCTTGATTCGGGATTCCCACAACTTACTTAATCAAAACCTGGATGATTTGGCGGCTTCTTTGGATAATGGTCATGCCAAACAAATTAAAATTGTTAAACGACTGATTTACCAAGCACACGATAATTACATCGTTTTGTTTAATTTGCTGTTTTCAATTCTAGAAATGGTAACCGTTCAAAAATATGGTCAGTCGCGAACGGCTACCTGGAACTATAATCCGTCTCTAAATGAGATTAAACGGATAAACGAGCAAATCAAAACGGATCGGCATAAGCAGTTTGGCCGGCTACTTGAGTTGAATGAATTGGATGTTTTGTCGGGGTTATACAAATTCTTTGATTTTAACTCCTATCATTTACAGACAATGCCATACTCCAGACATACGGTTGAACATGGAAAGTTTGATCCAAATAATTATACCTTTACCGAATTCATGCAATTGGTGCTTCTTAGTAGAAATATTGCGGTTTCCTTGAAAGGAGAGAAGTAGGCCACTGATACTGTTACCTAGCCGAAACGTGCGCCAAAAAACAGCTCCCTGCCATATAAGTAAATAAATCCAATATTCAAGTCCAGAATATTAGTTGATCACTGTTACCTAGCCGAAACGTGCGCCAAAAAACAGCTCCCGGCCATATAAGCAATCAAATCCAATATTCAAACCCAGAATATTCGATTTGATCGCTTATATTCTGGGAGCTAATCGTTTTCTGTCGCACTCTTTTCTTCAGAAATGTTACACTATAGTTACTTGCTCGTTACATTTATTGAGTTTCAGTGAAAACGAGGGCATAAGCCTTGTACTTTTTCTGATAAATCGTTATAAATGAATGTGAGTCATGTATTTTTTATTTTACAAATTAAGGTGGGGATATGTAATGAAGGGACATTTTAAGTTTGCTGTAATGACAGCTCTCTTATTTGCGTCCGCCGGAATATTCGGAATCGCTGCTAACGCCAATGCTGACGTTATCGATGCACCCGGCTCGGCTGGCTCAATCAAACAAGTTAATGCCGGTAACGTGTTAAAAGATTATGACGAAGAGGCTCTTAACACAGTTAATAATGATACGCCTCAGGGGAATACGTCGAAGAAATACGCGAAGTATGATCTTGATCCATCAGGCTATAACTATGCTAACTCCTATTCAACAATTTCAGGTAGTTCGCAATCAAATACATTTAAGACCAAATGGTTCTTACCAGATGGTTTTAACGTTTCCAACCTGCAACACGGTAACTTCCAAAGTGTCACTATGGATGATAGCGGAAACGTTTACTTCGTTGAATCGAATGGTACCAATACAAACCAAGGGGCAATCGTTAAGTTTAATATGGCTAAGCTGCAGCAGCTCGGTGTCAACAACGATCCTTTAGCTTTGTGGCAAGCATTTGATTACTTTAACCCTTACACAACGGATGGAACGGCACATAACCAGGAATACGAAGATGCGTACAATCAAATGAAAGGGTCATTTGATCAGATTAAGACGTTAACCAATACGCTTAACCAGAATAAATCTTGGCAGAATAATCAGAATAACTACCAGAATAATGCGCAAAAATGGTATTATTACTGGAAAAATAAGAAATCTAAGAATCAAAAAATTGTGAAATCTGCCAAGTATTCTTATGCTTCCAAGCAAAAGGCCAAGAAGGTTGTTAAACAGGCAACTGCTAAGATGGCACAATGGATGAAGTCATATCAGATGCATAAGAAGAAGGTTGCCAACTACAACAAGAAGATCACATCCATTCAAAACCAGATCAACACTTATCAAAGTCAGGTTGATGCGGTTAAGGCACAAAATCCTGAGATGTTTAAGTATGTTGATATCGCTCAAACCGCACAGTTGTCTCCAGAGGTTGACATAGGTCATGGTCAGACATTGGCTTTCAACCCACAAAACAAACACATTTATCTTGCTGAAGATAACACGTTAACCGATTTGAAGACACGTGATGATAACAACACGGTTCTTGAAATGGATCCGAATACGTTGAACCCAATTCGTGAATATAACTTCAAGATGTATCACGGCGACAGTGCCAACCTTCAGTTGCATACACTTGCGTTTGATAAGAGTGGTAATGCATACTGGGGTCGTAAATATGGCAAGGGATATATCTTGTTCTATGGTCGTTTAGATGAAAACGGTGTCTCTTTCCAAGCTTCACAAAACATGGTTGGAAACCGTGGTGGTAACACCAACCAAGGGATGAGTTATAACCCACAGAATGATCGGGTTTACTTTGTTTCCGATGATATTTTAACGTCTATTCCGGCTGAAAAAGTCCGGGATAGTAACTTCACTGCTGATGATATTCACTATCAAGCATTTGATTCAAAACGTGAGTTTGAAAGCTTAACGTTTGACCAAGATGGTTATGGCTACTTGTTGGCATTATGGCCACCTGAGTTAATGCAATCAACAGCACCATTAAATTAAACACTGAATTTCCGAACTTAATGATTAAATCAGACATCTGATAGTAATGGAATATTTTAAAAAGGCTCTTGCAACGGTAATGAAAACGTTGTAAGAGCCTTTTTAATAACAGAAACAAGTAAAAACATTATGAATTTTATTCTAATTGTATTAAAAAATATATTGACAATGGTAATAATCCGCAAGTATACTTAGCGTATTGATTTCTGGGGGGATTTGGCAAAGCTTTATTTTGTCGGATCCCCTCTTACTTTTTAATAAATTAGAATCATTATCATAATGATGTCGTTCTAAAATATAGGGGCTGAAAAGATGACAGATAGTTTGGCAGCAAAAGATTTAACAGCAGGGTATGGACATAAAGTCGTGATTGATCATCAGGACATTTCAATTGCTCAGGGTCAGATTACCGGACTAATCGGTCCAAACGGAAGCGGCAAGTCGACTTTATTTAATGTGTTGAATGGTTTCGAGTCGCCAATTTCAGGAACGGTGACTTTAAGCGGAAAGCCGATTTCAAGGTTCAGTGCTCGCCAACGCGCACAACAGATTGCCTGTTTACCGCAGCGAACAGTTATTCCGGATGGGATTACTGTTTTTGAATTGGTTTCTTATGGACGCTATTGTCGGCAACGTGGCTTCCACCATCTGTCACAAACAGATCGAAAAGCTATTAATGACGCAATTCAGGCAGTTCACATGACCTCAAAGGCGGATGAACTGCTGACCAGTCTTTCAGGCGGTCAGCAGCAGCGGGCATTGATTGCCATGACACTTGCTCAAGACAGCCGTATCTTGATGCTTGACGAACCGACTACATACTTGGATCTGACAAATCAACTTGAGATTTTAAATCTGTTACAGGAACTAAATGCCAAGTTCCGGAAAACAATCATTATTGTGTTACATGATTTAAATGAAGCTGCCCGTTACTGTCACCGATTGGTTTGTCTGGTTGATGGTCATGTAAAGGCAACCGGCAGACCGATTGACGTTATAACAAAGGCCATTTTAGCTGATGTGTTTAAAGTTGATGGTGATATTCTTCATGATCATGGCTGCCCACAAATCATGAATTGCCATACGCTGGCAATGCCATCATGATCTTTCATAAAAAAAGAGTGTTAACCGGTTGCCTGCTGCTGGCGTTGGGGTTTGCGGTTCTGCTGGATACTTTGGGCGGTCCAAAGTGGTATGGTATATCAGAATTTTGGCGGCCTACCTCAAAATTAGCCACACAAATTCTGTGGGATGTCCGCATTCCAAGAGTGTTGGCCGCAATGCTGGTTGGCATTTTACTGGCGACTGGCGGTTTGTTGCTGCAAACAATTTCACATAATCCCTTGGCTGATCCGTCAATCATTGGTGTTAATGCCGGTGCAAATTTGGCTTTGATTGCGGGAGAATTAGCCGGACTTGCATTGACAGTTCTTAATGCTTTTTGGCTGGCGCTTATAGGTGCATTATTGGCGTTCTTGGTTGTTATCGGGCTTTCCTTAAACAAAAAGGGATTCAGCCCACTTCGATTACTACTTGGCGGCACTATTTTTTCAGGTTTTCTCAGTAGCATATCGATGGCAGTCAGTTTTATGACCAACAACACTCAACAATTTCGAGTTATTCTGGCTGGTGGTTTTAGCGGTGCCAATTATGAACAGGTCGGCTTATTGGTTCTGGTTGCGATTGTGGTGGTGGGCAGTGTCTTTTTCTTTCGGACCGAATTTACGCTGTTGGGGCTTGACCATCAAACAACCGTTGGACTGGGACTTTCTTTTAAAAAATTAATGGGGATCGCAATTGCTTTAATCGTATTAGCTGCCGGTAGTTCCGTAGCTGTAGGTGGCAACATCGGGTTTGTCGGGGTGGGCGTGCCCCAAATGGTCAATTTTGTTCATCCCGGTTCATTCAAAGCCAACGTTTTTCCGATTGCACTGTGCGGCGGCATTTTTATGCTGTTTGCCGATTTGATTTCCAAAGCAGCGGTCAGTTCTGTTGAATTACCGTTATCGGCCCTAAGTGCCATTGTCGGTGGGATCGTTTTGTTTATATTGGTGGCCTTTAAAAAGAAGGTAGTGAAATGACAAGAAGGATACGGTTAGTACTGACTTTTATGATTCTTTGCACCATTTGGATTGGGCTTTTATTGGCAGTTTTGTCATTTGGAGACATTAAATTAAATGTCGTTGAGGTCATGAAATCTTTGTTTGGACTCAGTCGGGATTTCACCACTAATTTTGTTGTTTGGCAGCTACGGTTCCCCGGCTTATTGGCATCGATTATCACGGGTGGTGAGTTGGCTGTTAGCGGTTTGATTCTGCAAATCCTGACGCATAATTCGTTGGCAGATTCCAGTATCCTTGGCATTAACGCCGGTGCGAGCCTTGGTGTTGTGATTGCCATGTTTGTATCGGCTGCAGTTGGCCTTCATTTAATGTCTTCCTGGTTGTTGCTGGCAGCACTTATTGGTGGACTTACCAGTTCCGGATTACTCATGTTGGTTGGTCGGCAACAATCCGCAATTAAAATTTTATTGGCAGGAGTAGCCTTAACGGCAGTTTTGAATGGTATTATTTTGATGCTTGAATTGGAAATGAACCAGTTTGATTTTGATAAAGTATTGGTTTGGTTGAATGGCAGTTTTTGGAATCTGGGCATGCCATTTTTAACGATCCAATTATTGTTTGGTATTGGTTTGATTATTCTGGTTATCTTAATGGTCCCGGCACTTAATGGGTTAACGTTGGGGAGTCGTGGTGCTTATGGCATTGGTGTGAACGTTAAGATGGCCGGTAATGTGTTGATGGGCGTTGCCATTTTATGTGCAACCGGGGCGGTTTTAGTTGGCGGGGCCATTAGTTTTGTTGGTTTAATGGCACCCAATATTGCCAGAAAATTAGTAGGGCAGCGGGTGACTTATTTATTGCCGACCAGTTGGTTACTCGGCTGCTGTATTATGATGCTGGCTCAGTTTGTGGCAACCAATGCGTTTGGAAAAACAGCGTTGCCGGTTGGATTAGTCGTTTCAGCGGTTACCATGCCGTATTTTATTTACTTGTTATTTTCAGAAAGGGTTGATTAATGATGAAAAAGAAACATACATATCTTAAGGTGTTGGCTGTTGCCATGATGGCACTTTTATTTTTGGCGGGTTGTGGAAAGGAAAATTCGGGCAAGTCTGCCAATAAGGGGTCGGCAAGCAGTACCAGGGTCATTCGGACTGCTTCCGGAAAAGTAAAAATTCCTACCGATCCAAAACGGATTGTGACTAATGTTTATACAGGGGATGTATTGTCGTTGGGCGGCCACGTTGTGGGTGCAACGGCCATTGATTTTGCGAGCCCATATATAACAAAGTCTCAGAAAAAAGGCATCACGAATCTTGGGTTAACGATGAAGCCGGAAGCGGTGCTGAAGTTGAAGCCTGATTTGATCGTGACGTCCAATGAGTCAGATGTGAAGTCATTGAAAAAGATTGCACCGGTTGTGTATATTCCCTACGGCACGACGGGTAATATTGAAAAAACGGCAACTAAGTTCGGTCAGGTTCTGAACCGACAAAAGCAGGCTCGGAGTTGGATTGCCAAATTTAAAAGCGAATCCGATAAGCAGTCACAGCGATTAAAAAAAGCGGGAATCAATCCGACTAAAACGTCAATCGGTATTTATGATATGCAGAACGGTAAATTATTTGTAGATGGTGCGAAATGGGGACGTGGCGGTCAAGCGTTGGTTACCGGGCTTGGATTTAAACTGCCTGCTTCTATTCAAAAGATTGACCAAGGTGCAGGCTTTCAGCAGATTTCCTTGGAGTCGTTGAAGAAGTATTCGGCAGACTGGCTGTTCTTTACAAATACAACGAGTGGAAAATCAACGAATAAGCAGGCAATTTCGGATCTAAAATCGAATCCGGTGTGGAAGAGCCTACCGGCAGTCAAAGCGGGCCATGTTGTTCAGTTGCCGGAAAATAAAATGTATTACTTTGATCCAACTGCCGTATACCAACAATTGAAATTGGTGACGGATGCAATGGTAAGAAGTGTGCGGAGCTAACCGGTTAGCACCCGGAGTATAAGACGTTGATTTCGAAAATCCCGGGCCTGGATTTTTGAAATCGATCTCTTATATGGAGTGGTGCTGGTTAGAGGAGCAGTCCTAAGAAGTGTGCGGAGCTAACCGGTTAGCACCCGGAGTGTAAGGCGTTGATTTCGAAAATCCAGGGTTTGGATTTTTGAAAGGGATCCCTTACATGCAGAACGTTGCTTAGAGGAGCAGTCCTAAGAAGTGTGCGGAGCTAACCGGTTAGCACCCGGAGTGTAAGGCGTCGATTTCGAAAATCCCGGGCTTGGATTTTTGAAATGGATCCCTTATCAGTTGTTAATGCGTCTAACAATGACATCATAAAATTCAGTGACCACTATTCCCAAACTTATGTATTCGCGGTACAATACATCGAGTATACGTATCTCCCGATTTAGAAGAACGGAGGAAAATATGGCTTATCTGGAATTACATGATATTAAGAAATCGTACTACCTTGGCAGTGAAGAGTTCCCGGTACTTAAGGGACTGAACCTTTCATTTGAACAAGGGGAGTTTGTTTCAATTCTTGGTGAATCAGGTGGTGGGAAAACTACCTTGATGAATATTATCGGTGGGTTGGACAGTAATTACACCGGTGATGTTGTCCTGAATGGTAATTCATTGCGACATGACACTAACAAACAATTGGATGCCTATCGACGACAAACAATCGGTTTTATTTTTCAAAACTTTAATTTAATCAGCCATTTGACAGTTCTTCAAAATGTAATGGTGTCTCTTGAAATGACAACCTTGAGTCGTAAGCAGCAGGAAGAACGTGCCCATCAATTGTTGGAACAGGTTGGGCTGAAGGAACATGTTAAAAAATTTCCAAACCAGCTTTCGGGTGGCCAAAAACAACGGGTCGCAATTGCCCGTGCGTTGGCTTCCGACCCTGAAATCATTATTGCTGATGAACCAACGGGGGCTTTGGACAGTCAAAACACACAGGAAATTCTTGAACTGCTAGATCAGATTGCTACGGACGGTAAATTGGTGATCACAGTTACCCATTCACAGACTGTCGCGGATTTTGGTACCCGAATTGTGCGACTAACGGACGGTAAAATCAGTGAAGATAAGCAGATTAAGGAACCGTATAAAGCTGGCAATGAAAATGAGTTAACGACGCATACTCTAAAATTCGGTGCAACCTTAAAAATGGCACTGGAAAATATGCGATACAATTTGAAACGAAATATTCTGATTATTATCGGAGCAGCGATTGGGATTTTTAGTGTGATTGTCATGCTTGGACTGGGAAATGGTGTCCAAGGATATATTAATCACGAAATATACTCGCAGGTAAATCCGAATGCGTTGCAGATTACCAAGAATGTCAGCAGTGATAATACAGACGTCAACAAGAGTAATATGCAGACAAAGGATAAGAACCGACTCGAGAAGATTAAGCACGTTAAAAATGTTCAGAACGGGTTTTACGTGCAAGGTGGCAGTCAGTTGCGATTAGGTAAACAGACAGCTGCTATTTCGTTCATGCAGACGTTTAACCCGACAATTTTGAAGAAGAGCATCACAAGGGGGGATGCGCCCAAGGGTAATGAAATCCTGCTGACCAAGGAAATTGCTGCAAAGCTAAATAAAAAGCATCCCTATTCTCTAATCGGTAAGAAGATTACTTTCTATCAAAATACGTTAAATAAGCAGAAACGACCGGTGACTTTAAGTAAAACATTGAAAGTGAGTGGGGTTGCAAAAGCCAATACCGGGTCTACTTCCGTTACTTATCAAACAATGAAGTCGATTTATGGGTCAAAAAATATTAGTATTAAACCAAATTTCTTAACACTTGAAGTAACTGGCAGTGTAGAAAATGTTAAGCCGGTTCAAAATAAGATTAAGGCCTTTAAAAACAGTAAGAATAAGGCACAATATATGATTACCGGTGTTGGTGGTTTTGTTGACACGTTGAATACCTATATTAATTTAGCGGTTAATGTATTGGCAACGATTGCCGGCATCTCCTTGTTGGTATCAGCAATCATGATTATTGTTGTTCTTTACATCAGTGTTTCTGAAAGAACCAAAGAAATCGGTATTTTACGTGCGTTGGGGACGTCAAAGGGTAGTATTCGAAATCTGTTCTTCTCTGAAGCTTTCTTCATTGGCCTGTTCTCGTCGGTACTTGCAATTGCTTTGGCAGAAGGACTGGCTGCAATTGCCAACCACATTGCCGAATCCGGCATTAATTATCAGATAATGCAAATCTCTACTGGTAATATTCTCTTCGGACTGATAATCTCAATTGTCATTTCGTTACTGGCTGCTTTGGCACCAGCAGGAAAGGCAGCAAGATTGGATCCAATAGAAAGCTTGAGCTATGAATAAGTGTGCGGAGCAAAGCGGTTATCGTTTGGAGTGTAAGGCGTTCTTTTCGGAAATCCCGGGTTTGGATTTTTGAAAGGGATCCCTTACATGCAGAACGATGCTTTGAGGAGCAGTCCTAGAGAAGTGTGCAGAGCCAACCTGGGATAAACCGGAGTATAAGGTGACTCGGATTAAATTCCCGGTTTTGGAATTTGAGCTCAGTTGGCTTATATGCAGGTTTGTGGTTGACGGAGCAGTCCTAAAAAGTGTGCGGAGCAAAGCAGCTATCACCCGAAACCGCATATTACGGCTTTTGTAATCATTTGTAATTGGAAATTGTAAATCGATGATAGTATCATTAAAATGTAGTGTGTAAAGCAAATTGAGATGATTGAGTTTGCTTACAATTCTAAGAAAAAGAATGAAGGCAAAGGAATTAGAGATTATGGCTGATAAGAAGACAATTTCAGAGAAACAGAGTAACCAGCAGCATCCAAAGAAATCGAAAGAGTCGAAGGAACAAGTGCGTCGAGTGATCGGCGGATTGCACATTCGACTGGAAGAAGATGGCAAGCGTACGTTGGCAACCGACCATGAATTTTTCTGGAAAATCGGCAAAAAGACAGGTAATGAAGGGTCAGAACTTGTTGACGGTTTTCCCGAGTTGGGCCGAGTGGCAGTTGTTGAGACCAAATTTGGCTGGCGACCGGTGCTGGTAGTCCGTGAGCAAACAGTGACGGGAGAGGCTGCTGTGAAGGCAGCTGATGATTTGCGTCATGTTAGTCGATTTACGGCAAATGATGTTCACACGTACCATTTAGTCAGACCGTTTAAAAAGTATCTAAAAGATAATCATATTCAAGATCCGCGTGACGAGAAGAACGAAAAGGCGGATAAGTAAGATCAATTAAAAATACCAGTGATGATTTGTTTTGAGTCATCGCTGGTATTTTGGTATGCTTACTAAAAGGAATTAGAATTTTTATGGAGGTTTCCTATGGGAAAATATATCGTTAATGCGAAATTACGCAAAGTTGGTGCCCAAGTGGACACGCAAACCGGCATTCACCATTTTCTGGTTGATGAGCCGGTTGCCGGTGGTGGCACAGATGCCGGTCCAAATCCAGTGCAATATTTATTGTCGGCGGTTAGCTCTTGTATGGCCATTACTGCAAATGATATTGTTAGACGACAGCCGGAAATCAAAATTAATAAATTTGAGGTAAAAACGGCTGGTGAAACGACCAAGTATCAAGATGGCCGATCAGCAGTGACCAAAATTCAGGTCACGATACATGCTGAAACTAATTTGAATGAACAGGATCAGCATACTTTTATTAATCAAGTCATTAAGGAATGTACAGTTCATGAGACTTTAAAACATGCAGTTCCGATTGAAATTAAGCGTGTTTGATGAAATTTGAGGGATAGAAGTTTTATCGGGCCGATTGGATTTCGAATGAATTGAGGGGATAAATCGTGAAAAAAATCAAATTGTTGTTGGCTGGGTTGGCAACCTTCGTAACTGTGGCTGTGTTATCAGGATGTGGCACTCAAAGTCAGTCAAATAAACGGACACTTAACTTAATGCAGACATCCGAGCTTACAACGTTGGACAATACAAATCAGGCGACTTTACCTGAGTTCAATACGTTGACCAACATTTCGGAAGGCTTGTATCGGTTGAATAGTAATGATCAACCGGCACCTGCAATGGCAACAAAACTTGTTAAACCGACCAATAATGGGAAGAAGTACGTTTTTCATATCCGAAAAAATGCTAAGTGGAGTAACGGCGATCCTGTGAAGGCTGAAGATTTCGAGTTTGCATGGAAACGGGCAATGAATCCGGCTAATAATCCGGTTTATACGTACATTTTCAGTGGTATTAAAAATGCGGATGCTATTATGGCTAATAAGAAATCGTATAAGACTTTGGGGATTAGGGCAACCGGTGACAGAACGCTCGAGATTACTTTGGATCATCCAATGACCTATTTCAATAAATTGGTTGCAATGCCTGTATTTATGCCGCAGGATAAGTCGTTTGTGACTAAAGTCGGAGCTAAGAAATATGGCACCAATGCGAAAAATACGGTTTCAAATGGTGCGTTTAAGATTACCAAATGGACGGGCACTAATGATAGTTATCAACTGGTTCGCAATCCTTATTATTGGGATAAGAAGGCAATCAAGCTGGATCGCATCAATTACAAGACGGTCAAGGACCCTAATACTGCACATAATTTATTTCAATCCGACAAATTGGACGATGCTACAATTTCCGGTGTAACTGCTAAGAGTCTGCAAAAGAATAAAGATCTCAAGCGGGTACCGAAAGCGTGGACATATTATTTGCAGGTTAACCAAAAGAGTGGTGAGCCTTTGGCCAATCAGAAACTTCGAGAGGCAATCTCACTTGTGATCAATCGAAATGAACTAACTAAAAAAGTGCTTTCGGATGGTTCCGAACCTGCAAGTAGTTTTGTCAGTCCAAAAACATCGGTTGATCCTATTACCGGCAGGGATTTCAGTCAAGAAACCAGCACCAGTGTTGAACCGAACCTTCAAAAGGCAAAGCGTTTATGGAATCAAGGTCGAAAAGAAGCTAAGATTTCCGGGACACTTAAATTATCAATTATCGGTGACGATCAGGATGTGACTCGTAATGTTGCTCAGTTTGTGCAGGGGCAAATTAATCAAAACCTGCCTAACGTAAAAGTCAACATCAGTAATTTACCTGATAAGGCTTATCAAAATCGACGGACTAATGGTCAGTGGCAGTTAAGTCAATGGTATTGGTTGGCGGATTTTGCGGATCCAATTAATTATTTGGGTATTTTGACAACTAATAATACGATGAATCCAGGTCATTTTAGTGATAAAACTTATGATAGGCTGGTTGCCAGTGCTAAAAAAGCTGATAACCAAACCGATTATTGGCGGGATCTCAGACAAGCTGAAAAGCGACTGCAGAAGTTGACCGGCGTCATTCCGCTGTATTATGTAAAAGAAGATCATTTGGTTAATCCTAAGTTGTCCGGTGTTGAGTATCATGTTGCCGGATTTGCGGACTACACTAGAGCAAGATTAGCAAAATAGATAGACAAAGGGAAGCATCTCATAATTGATGGGATGCTTTTTTTGATACTTTTAGACGATTTTACTAAAATATTAAAAATAATTGGAAAAGTTAAGCGCTTCCATTCCATTTTTACCAAAGTCTGGTTATAATAAGTTTAGGTGTTTATGCCGAGCAACCCGTTTGACTAGGCACTTCTTTGTTTTAGTATATTTGTTGAATTTTACCAATGGTGGTAGAAAGAAGGAATTTTTATGGCATCAATTAATGGAAATGAGTGGAAGGCAGCGTTAAAGTCTCCAGAAGAGTTTAAAAGTTATATGACTAAGTATTTTCAGGAAAATAAGGAATTGACCGGAAATTACGAAACACCCAGCTATTATGAATACTACACAGTCACCCTGGATAGTAAGGAAGGGCTGGTTGTTACTTTAAAGACGGGGTTGAACCAACCTGCATCTTCTTTGCCGTTTAAGGATGTTGAACATCTATCGATCGAAGAATTTCGGCAATTGATTTTAAATAAGAAATTTGAAGATCAAAGTGAAACGCTAACCGATGTCTTCACGAAAATGATGGCAAGTGAACCAAAATCAAGATTGCATAAGGGAGGAAAAAAGTAGTGTGCGGATCAAAGCGGTTAGCACCCGGAATATAAGACGTCGATTTGGGGAATCCTGGTTTTGGATTTTTCAAATTGATCTCTTATATGGAGTGGTGCTGCTTTGAGGAACAGTCCTAAAACAGTGTGCGGATCAAAGCGGTTAACGTTCGGAGTGTAAGACGTTCAGTTTGGAAATCCCGATTTTGGATTTTTGAACTGAATCTCTTGCATATAGAACGTTGCTTTGAGGAGCAGTCCTAAAACAGTGTGCGGATCAAAGCGGTTAGTATCTAGAGCAGTTTATAAAAGTAATTAAGACAATATGCTCACATACCATGTCACACATGATATAATGGTTGAGTTGTAAAACATTGCAAGGAGCCTCTCGCGGCGGAAAACGTGAGGGGCTTCAATTGTATCTTGGCTTATTTTATTTTCTTTTTTAAGTCATCCAAACTATTCTTTAACTCTTCATTTTGCTGCTCGATTTTAGTCAAACGGACCTTTAAATCTCTATATTGGCTTTTGTCCTGACCTGCGAAAAATGAGGTGATCGTACTTGTCAGCATACCAATAAAGCCGATTCCGACAAACATTAGAAGGACCGCGGCAATTTTCCCCATTAATGTATGAGGCGAAATATCACCATAACCAACGGTCGTTGCAGTCGCAATGGCCCACCAAAGTGCCTGCCCCCAAGAGACATGTTCGGCAAGCGCATACATTGATGAGCAAATAAAGAGGATTGCCAGGCTGATCCAAAGCAGGTAAATAAAGCCGTTGGTTTTCAAAAAAGTATGAAATGACTTTTGAAGTTTGCCAATGATACCGATCATGCGAATGAAACGAAGCAGTTTGAGCAATCGGAAAATGCGGAAGACTCTGGAGAATCGAAAGAAGCTAAACGCTGAGTATAGTGGGATGATTGCCAGTAAATCAAAAATGTTGTGAATGAAAAATTCAGACTTATTCTTTGCGTAGGCTAATCTCGTGAAATAATCAATTGTGAAAATAATTAAAATACCATCGTTGATGACGTTCCAAGGGTCACTAGTCAAGCTAATTGTATTGCAAAAATCCAGTATGGTTAATGCAATTGAGATAATGGCAAGTATCATGATGGCCATGTTGTAAGCGATGTTGTATTTTTTCACGTTAATGCCCCCACATAACGATTTCGAGTCTTCGCTTCCATTTTACCAAGTCTTTAATCAAAACGTGTTAAAAAGCTCGCCCTTCTCTTATTTTGGAAAAGAAAAAGGCTGAAGCTGGATTTGCCTCAACCTTTCTATCGTTATCTTTTAAGAATTTAATTGAAACATGTCTTTGAAGCATTCCCTATAGTCATGTCACTTGGGCTATTAAACAAGGTCTTCTATATGGGATTTCGGGCTGAGATGCCCATTCATGATGATAGAAACGGCTTTTTGAGCGGCCAGCTTTGTGTCAAAAGCTTTGCTCATTGCGATCGTTTCGTGATCTGCAGATTTGATGAAAAACTGAAAGGTTCCATTTGGGGTTTGGTCGATAACAAAATACATGAAAATCACGCTCCTTAAGCAATCAATTCTGAAGATGTCTTGTTATTATTCCCCTCAATAGGTCTATTATATTTTCAGAAAGGCATGGTTTGTCAAATAGGTTAAAGGGGATATAACGTCATTAAAGAACTTTAATGTTATGATGTTTCAATACTGATGAATGACTTAATTAGTGAATAAACCGCTTCTGACAGTCGTCATTATAAGCTTAATGACTATTAACTGATTGGCGAAAAATGATAACTAATTTTTCATGATAAAATTTGAAAAAAATGGTTGAATTTTAAGCATAAATTTTTACAATAAAAGTTGAAAGGTGAGATCTTAATCATCTTTCAGCTAGAAATAGCTCAGGCAGTAACTGATCCTGTCCGTGTTTATTTTCAACTTATTTCGTTTGTATAAGGGAGGGTTGATTTTATGGTATTAAGTAAACAATTAGAGATGACTGTTTTTGGACAATTAGTTACTGGCCTTAAACCGCGACAAAGATTAAAGAAGTTGCAGAAGAAATTGCAACGCGAGAAGGGTCAGGCAACTGCAGTAGCTGCTTCTTAATTACAAATTCCCCCAAATTTGCCAGAAGTGACGACATATAATGATTCGATGTGTTCGAGGCTCTTCTCGAGAACGGGAGTTGGTAAGTTCTATATGAAATTAACGGTTGACTTGGTGAGCACCCGATAACCTGTGACGTTGTCGGGCGCTTATTTTTGTATATTGTTATAATGAAGAAGGTGTTTCTACCTAAACAAATCGCACTAAAAAGCATAGGATAGACACATTACATTAAATATTGGGGGAATTGAATCGATGTTATGGTTATGGATTCATTTAGTGACTTGGTTTGTATTAACAATCGTGGTTGTACTTGGTTTGATCGCAAAATCTCATAAAGTAACGGTGTGGGCAATGACGGCACGCGTTTTATATTTGATCGCCATTATCAGTGGCGTCATTCTGTTGTTGGGAACTTGGCAATACAATCCGATACTGAGTACCATCAAAGTTATTTTGGCATTGGGCCTGATTGCGTTTATTGAAATTGCGTTTGCCCGTAAGCAGGAGAATAAGTTTCATGCCGGTTTGATCTGGTGGGCACTTTGCTTCTGTATCGTCGTTGGTATTGTTGGGTTAATTCTTTCGCAAGGCAGACCATTTCTACATTAGCTTGATTAATAAAGACAGTCAAAAAGCGCCGATCAAAGTCACCACATTAGTGCTCGACTTTGATCGGATTTTTTGACTTTATAAAATGAGAAAACCACCTATCGTCTTTAAAACGATAAGTGGCTTTTTATAATGGTCATCAATTAATTAAGCATTGACCGAACCTGCAAAGCTGGGTGCAAAGTACTGTGAAATAGTTTGTACTTGAACTGTCTTGCCGGGTTCCGGTGCGTTAGCGTATTGATTATTGCCCAGGTAAATAGCGCTGTGATAAACGCCGCCTTTGCTTCCCCAGAACAAAAGGTCACCTGGCTGTGCGTTTGATACGGATTCATTTGTAGTAGATTCTGCTTGTGCTTCAGCTGTTCTTGGTAAAGAAACGCCATTTTGCTTGTAAACATACTGAACAAACCCGGAACAATCAAAGCCCTTGGTAGTTGTGCCACCCCATTGATATGGAATGTTTTGAGTGGTCAACTTTTGAGCTAAGGTTGTCACACCGTCAACAGTGCCTGAATTAGTATCAGGAGTGGCTGTCGTATCGGTTGTTGCATTTGCTTTCAGTGCTGTTGATGATTTAGCAGTCTTGGTTGACTTGATGGTGGTCGAACTGGAAGCTGTTTTGCTTAATGATTTCGTAGTGCTTGTTTGTTTATTTGAACTCGGACTCACATATGTACTGGTTGTTTGCTTATTCTTCCCAGTATAGGTTTTCCCCGTCGTGTATTTTTTAGCACCCGAATTTGATGATGTTGAACTTGATGCAGCAGTTGACTTACCCGGAATCGTGATTTGGGTTCCGGTAACAATTGTATTTGCGTCCTTTAAATGATTTGCTTTTGCGATTGTACTAACGGTCGTGTGGTATTTTGTGGCGATTTTATATAAGGTATCGCCTGATTTTACTGTGACCTTAGTATCGGCGTTCGCGGCGACTTGGCTCAAGGTAAAGACACTAGCCATTGAAAACAAACCTAGGGCTACTTGTTTCTTTATACTCATCAAAAATCATCTCCCCGAATTTCTTAAGACTTTATTAAGACACCTATACCATAACATTTTTCCACGCTCGATTTGTAACAAGCTTGTTACAAATTTGGCGTTTTGATCACTAAGAAGAAATGGGCTTTAAGAGCTGCAATAGTAGTCTTAAAGACTTCTTAAGAATTTGAAGCTGGTAAAATAACGTGTCATTTGAAACATATTTGTAACATAAAAAGATGAAAGTTATATTATTGTGATAAAAGAAATAATAGTTTTGAAATAGTTAATCAATTTACATTGATTAAAAAGTAATGGGACGACTTTTGAAATCTATATCAAGTGAGGGTGATATAATTTGCCTATTTATCCGGGATGACATGCCAATGTTACGATTGATGCCGGAATTAAATGAGGCTAGAATAAATTTAAAGTGTGCGGATCAAAGCGGTTAATGTTCGGAGTGTAAGGCGTTCATTTTGAAAATCCTGGTTTTGGATTTTTGAAATGAATCCCTTACATGCAGAACATTGCTTTGAGTAGCAGTCCTAGAACAGTGTGCGGATCAAAGTGGTTAATGTTCGGAGTGTAAGGCGTTCATTTTGGAAATCCCGGTTTTGGATTTTTGAAATGAATCCCTTACATGCAGAACATTGCTTTGAGTAGCAGTCCTAGAACAGTGTGCGGAGCTAACCCGGTATAAGCCGGAGTGTAAGTTGACAGGCAGCGAATTCCCGCTTTTGGAATTTGATGGCTGTTAGCTTACATGCAGGTTTATGGTTAGCGAAGCAGTCCTAAAACAGTGTGCGGATCAAAACGGTTAGCATCCGGAATATAAGGCGTTGATTTTTCGAGTTGATCCCTTAATATGCAGTGGTGCTTTGTTGTGTATTAATTCTCTGAGAGGGTGGGGCTATTGAAACCGTTAATTGGGATTCCGGCTAATACCGGGTTAACAGAACTTGGATTTAGAGATTACGTAGATGCTGCTGTCGCTCAGGCAATTATTAGGGCAGGGGGACTGCCTGTCATACTGCCTCCTAATAATGATCGACGCTTGGCGAAACACGTTGTCAGTCGTTGTGATGGGTTTATGTTTATTGGCGGACCGGATATTGACCCGACCTTGTTTGGCGAGGAGCCGATTGACCAGATTCATGGGACATCGTTAAAGAAAGATCAGTTTGAATTAGCTGTTTGTCGAGAAGCGTATAAGTCCAACAAGGCAATTTTTGGGTTTTGCCGTGGCATGCAGATTATTGCTGTTGCGTTGGGCGGCTCATTATATCAGGACATTTCCAGTCAGAATAAGCAGGCTTATATCAAGCATCATCAGGATGCCCCGATTATTTATCCGAGTCACCATGTGGAAATTGATAAGGGAAGTCAAGTTGCGGGCATTGTTGGTGCCAATCCTTATGTTAATTCGCATCACCATCAGGCAATTAAAGAGTCGGGTCCTGAACTAAATGTCGTGGGGCGGGCACCGGATACGGTTATTGAAGCGATTGAATCCAAAACGGATGATCAAGTGATCGGAGTACAGTGGCATCCGGAATTTCTATTTGAAACGATGCCGGAAGAAAGGAAACTTTTCGAGAACTTTATACACCGCTGCAAAGATCGAATGTGACTTAACCAAGTTGATAATAATGATTTAAAAATGGTGGATTTTAGTAGACAGAAACGGACAGTACCACTTATGATTTAGATTGTGTTTCTATTTGCGAAACCGCTATTAGAGCTGCATGATTAAATTGAGGGAGAAATCGGAGAATGAATTTTGCGGACAAAACAAAATTAACGCAACTCGAAAATCAAAAGTTAGCGATTAAAGAAATGATTCGCTTAGTGTATTCGGCTTCCAGATTTGAGGATAACAAGGCAACAATTCGGGAAACTGAAACGATTATTTTAGGATCTGATGTTTATGGTCTTTCAACAAGGGACACGAAGATTATTCGACAACTGCAAAGTGCGGTCGAATTAATGATTAGAAACAGCAAACCCTATTCTTTGGCGGTCAGTCATGCCATTAACGGCTTGGTCGCAAAGGGTGAGTCGGTTGCTTGGGGAATGCTGCGAACGGGCAAAGTTAAAATTGGCGGAACGGATTACATCCCGATGATCCCGGTTTACGATCAGGTAATGGCTGATCTTACCGAAATAATGATGGCCGATCAATCCGCAACCTGGAAAGCCTTAAAGGTGATGCTTTATATTATGCATAGCCAGTTGTATTGGGATGGCAATAAGCGGACCGCTCTTCTATCTGCGAATTATATTTTAATTCAGAACGGCGCCGGACTCTTAATCATTGATGACGAGCACATGACGGCTTTTTATCGCCTGCTGAATGGTTATTATAATACCGGCCATGGTGAAACATTAATGAATTGGCTGTACGAAACCTGTATTGTGACTGATAAGGCGTTGGATGCGAAAAAAGAATCGTTTAACTAAAGAAAAGCTCCCTATCATCAGCCATCCCTTGAGGTGGTTGATGATAGGGAGCTTTTTAGATCTAATTTTTTAAGGCTTCTTTCAAATCCAATCCGGATTTCTTAAGTGTCAGCATATTCCAAATTGTTTCCGCAATATAGGCGCCCGCTTCGACAGCAGGAATGCCACCGGGATGGATATTTGAAATGACTGTTCGTCTGGCTTCAGCCATTCCGACAGTTGGCTGATAAGCGATGTAGGCACTCATTGACTTTGGTGTTACCAATCCGGGACGTTCCCCAATTAAGAGGCAGACAACTTTTGCATGGGTCAGCTCTCCCAGTTGGTCTTCAACAGCGACCCTTGAAAATCGAATAAAGGGAATCGTGTTGATCGAAATATCATGAAGCTTCAATCCCTGCTTAATGGCTGGGATGACATCACCGACGTTTGCCGTAATGGCCTCGGAGCTTAATCCATCACCGACAGCGAGTAAAACGGATGGGCCCTTGTCGATGAGTTGAGTAACTTTGGCTGCAGCAGCTGTCGATAATTGACGACCGTGATCGGGGCGGGTGAGGTATTCGGTCTCATCTTGACACTGGGATTGCAACGGCAGCATGTTCATTGATTGAATAAACTCGGATGGGACATCCGCCCACACAGAATCCTGGGCAGCCGCATGATCGGCTCTTAAGCGTAAAACAGAACGGGTTTTGTAGCGCAACCCTGCCCGGCCCATACCAAGTCTTGCGGGAGTAGCTTCCTTTAATGAGAGGTAGGCATCTCTATTTGCTGGATGGTCAACCATTAATTGCGTGTTTAAATGGATTGAACGAATATCGATCAACTCGTTATCGGCGTTGACAGGAAGCGGTTGAACTTGTGGTGGTGTGAGTAATTGATTTTGGGTTTTAAGTACTTTCATTTACATCGGCTCCTTTTCCATAAAAATTGAGGCGTCCCCGGCTTTGCTGGTTAAGCGGCCATTTTGACTAATGCCGATTTTTTCCATCCAAGCCTCAAATTCGGGAATCGGGTGAAGATTCAGCAGCTCCCTGATAGTTGCAGTTTCTTGAAAACCGGTTGATTGGTAATTGAGCATGACATCGTCTGCTTGGGGAACACCCATGATATAAGTACAACCGGCATTTGCCAGAAGCAACGCCAGATTTTCAATATCATTTTGATCGGCTTTCATGTGGTTGGTATAACAAACATCACATCCCATTGCCAAGCCACTGAGTTTGCCCATGAAATGGTCTTCCAGACCGGCTCTGGTAACCTGCTTGGCATCGTACAGATATTCCGGTCCAATGAAACCAACCACGGTGTTGACAATAAATGGATCAAAATGACGGGCAAACCCGTAGCAGCGAGCTTCCATTGTGACTTGGTCGGCACCGAAATTGGCATCGGATGATAATTCGGATCCTTGACCGGTTTCAAAATACATCACGTTTTGCCCCTTGTTGTGCAGCGCTTGTTTTCCCAACTGGTTGGCTTGGGCGATCAAGTGCTGATCAATTCCAAAAGCAGTGTTGGCCTTTTGCGAGCCGGCGATGGATTGAAAAATCAGACCGGCCGGAGCACCTTTTTCAATGGCCTGCATCTGGGTAGTGACGTGAGCCAAGACACAAGTTTGGGTTGGTACCTGCCAGCGGGTCACAAATTCATTGAAAGTATTGAGAATGGCGGTTACGCCGGAGACGGTATCATTAACCGGGTTTAATCCAATGACGGCATCCCCGATCCCCATACTTAACCCCTCCATTGTCGAGGCCATAATGCCACGAAGATTGTCTGTAGGATGATTGGGCTGTAAACGTGATGAGAAAGTTCCGGGTCGGCCAATGGTTGTATTGGCGGTCTTTTCATTAATCATTTTTTTAGCAGCGGTAATCAAATCAAGGTTTGTCATGAGCTTGCATACTCCGGCAATCATCTCGGAGGTTAACCCTTGTGAGAGGTAGTGAATCATGTCATTGGTTGTTGTCGTTGCCAATAACCATTCCCGAAGTTGTTCGAATGTCCAGCCTTTTATTTGTCTGAAAACCAATGGGTCCAAATCATCGATAATCATTCGGGTGACTTCATCATGATCGTAGTCAACAGCGGGATGTTCATACACATCATTTAGAGTCAGCTGTGACAAAACGACTTTTGCGGCGACTCGTTCCTGCATGTTGTGGGCAGCGATACCTGCGAGGGTGTCACCGGATTTCTCTTCATTTGCTTTTGCCATGACGTCCTTGACGGATTTGAATTGATAATGTTTGCCGGAAAGAATTGTTTTTAGAATCATTTTGATCACTCCATTCAATTAAATGCCAATGTTTTGATGATGAGGGGAAGCGCCTGACCGTTTGCAACCGGTCGACCGATATCGATGTAGTCGCCGTCTTTGGTCGAAACGGCATCTAAGCAGACCAGTGGGTAATCTTTGGGAATATGTTCGCGAAAACAATTGCCGAAGAACAGGGCCACATTTTTCTCCATTAAAATAACCAGGGGAACTTTCATGCGAATCAAGTTGGTCAACCCTGATGCCAGATCGGCGGCCTGCTTGGTGATTGCTTGAAAGTTGGCGCCGACGTGTTGCAGAGCAATTCCGATTGCGGCTAATTCGGGCAGGTCGTATAGCATGAGCTTGTCTTCAATAACCGGATTAATATCGGTAACCTTCGATTGATCAAGGCTGATCACGGGCACGTTTCTTAAGGGAAGGGCATTACTCGAATAGCGGATCGTACTGCCACTTACGGTAACGGTTTGCGAGCCTGCTCCGATAACGGTTGCCCCGATAGTCTCTGTGGGATGACCGATATGTTTAGCCTTAAAGAATGCCGAGGTCTTAATGGCGTGTCCAAGCAGGATGCCAATGTCACCATATTTGAATGGATTTGTGGGTAATTTTGAAAAGAAACAATCGGAAACGCCACCTGAAAATGTGATCAGGGCGTCTTGATTAACAGGATGGTTCAGTGGGTCTGTTTGAAGAAGATTGTAGAAAGGCGCCGGCTGAGTACCGCCGACCATCTTAACCAAGGCCCGCACCATTTCGTCAATTAATGGCTGAAGGATGGCCGGGGTTACAGTGTCTCCCAGGTGAATGGGGAGTGCCAGGCTTGAAATGATCTTTTGAAGCTTGGGCGCAATGTATGTAATTTGACGATGATCGTTAACCCGGATAAGCCGACCGCCGATATCAAAGCAGGCGGTATCCATGCAGTCACCATTTTTGAAGTAAGCCATGTTGGTGGTTCCACCGCCTATATCCAGATTAATAACCGGTATTTCGGGATGTCTTTTCAGCAGTGTTTGATTTGCACCCTTACCGGCAATGAAGCTTTCCAGCCTTGGACCTGCAGTCGCACAAACAAAATTACCGGCAAACTGGCTTAATGATTGAAGAGTGCGCCTGGCATTTTGCTTACGAGCGGTTTCTCCCGTCATGATAATGGCACCCATTTTCAGATCGGCCTTATTAATCTTGGCGATTTGATACTGATGGGCAACGAATGCCTGAAGTGCCTCCTGATTGATCCTCTTTGCGTCAATTAAAGGTGTAAAGATAACCGGACTTCGATAATTGATTTGTTTATCAACGATCTGAACGTGAGGCAAACTGGAGAAGGCTTCAGTATTTTGAATTGAAAGCTGTGCCAACACCAGAGATGTTGTGGTTGTTCCGATGTCGATTCCTACCGTTTGAATGGTCTCCGGCATAATGTCATTCCCTTCTTTTATGTCAAAAGTTATGACATAAATTATTAATAAAATGATAGATTGATCTTATTTGATTAAAAAATAGCTTGCTATTTCTAATCTATGTCATATAATGTAACACATAAACGAACGAAATGGTATCTATTTTAGGGAGGATGGGCATAAAATGATTATTTTTGGATTAATCGTCATTTTTGTCACCATCATAACGATGTTGGCAATTCTGGTAAAAGCAACAGATTCGGTTAGAAAGTGGAAACTGCAGTCTGGAAGCCTGTTTCAAATCTCAAAGTCGTTTGGCTATAAACAGGAATTAATTCGTGATATGGGCGGCTTTTCAAATTTTGCCGTTTCGTTTTCAATTATTTCGATTTTGACCGGCGCCGTTTCTTATTATGGTTACGGGTTTAGCAACGGTGGTCCGGCGATGATGGGGATTGGCTGGCCGATTGTCACGTTCTTTGTCCTGTTCGTGGCTGCCGCAATGGCTGAACTAACCTCGGCCATTCCGACATCAGGCGCGATTTACCATTGGGCGTCCATTTTGGGTGGATCGACTTGGGGATGGTTTACAGGTTGGCTGAATGTTATCGGACAGGTGACAATCGTTGCCGGAATCGATTATGGTTGTGCTATTTTTGCTTCAAATCTTCTTTTCACCCATCCAAGTAAACCGATGTTTCTGCTGACGTACGCAGTGATCCTTGGCAGCCATGCCATTTTGAATCATGTAGGCATTAACATTGTATCGAAATTAAATTCGATTTCTGCCATTTATCACGTGGTTGGTGTCTTTTTAATTATTGGCGTATTGGCGGTGCTTGGCCCCCAACACAGTGGTACTTATTTATTCCATACCTTTTCAACGGCAACTTCCCAGTCAATGCCGTACTGGGGTGCTTTCCTGATCGGACTGCTGCAGGCTCAATGGACATTGACCGGTTATGATGCCTCTGCGCATACCAGTGAAGAAACAATGAATCCACGTATTCAAGCACCGTGGGGCGTTTATCTTTCAGTTGCAATTTCCGGTATTTTTGGATTCCTGCTATTATCACTGGTGACTGTTTCGATTAAAAACCCAACGGCGGTTGCCGATGCCGGTAACAATGCTTTCATCGTTGCAATCGAACAGGCAGCTGGTTCACGACTGGGAAGTGCAATGGTTTGGTTGGTCACAATTGCGATGTGGTTCTGTGGCTGCTCGGCGGTAACCTCATCATCCCGAATGGTTTATGCATTTAGTCGGGATGGCGGCTTGCCATTTTCAAATCAACTCAAGAAAATTTCCAGTAAATTTCACACCCCGACGATTGCCATTTGGCTGATTGTCACGCTGTCATTTCTATTCGGAACCTCTGATGGTGTTTACGCAGCTATCGGTACAATGAGTGTCATTGGTCTTTATGGATCGTATCTGGTACCGATTGCTTTGAAATTAAGGGCACGTGTTCTCCACATTTGGACTAAAAAGGATGATGGTCCCTGGAGCCTTGGTAGCTGGAGTATTGCAGTCAGCTCGATTGCTTGTGGTTGGATTGTCTTTTTGATCTTACTCATGATCTTTTCGCCAACTGATGTTCAGCTAACGTCTAACATGGTGTTACACTATGCGACAGGTAAAATTTTTGTGGCCGTCCTGATTGTCTTGATTATTGATTTTGTTGTTTATGCAAGACATCATTTCACAGGCCCCAAACTGGGATCCTATGAAGCATTAAATAAACAATTAACGACAAGTCAACGCGATCAATCATTGACACCGGAAGTTGATTCGGAAACTCGAAAAAAATAACTCGTGAAATAAAAATCGTCATTAGTTGCCTCGGATAGGAGGAAACTAATGACGATTTTTTTGATCATTAATTTTTAAAAATACCTATAATTTTATCCAACCAACCGGATGCATCTACTTGGTCTTTCAGGCCTTCAAGTGATTCGGCTACTTTTGAGGTTGTTTCTTCACCGAAATTTTGGACGTGATCGGTCACACTGGAAACGTCAAAATCTGCCAGCATATCAGTGGCGTTGGTCAGATGATCGCCGAGTCCTTCAGCATTTTCCTGCAAAAAAGTCCGGGCTTGTTCAAGGTAGCCTGCATCGAGTAATCCTTGAAACTGACTAAATAAGTCTTCTGGTGTCATTGAACTCCTCCGTTTCTGGAAGTCATAGTGGCATCTGGCGTTAAAATGTCATCTTTATAATGATAGTTTAGCATGTGGTGTGTGGCTGCGACAATCGAAATGACCTATTTGTGACGTGGCTTTTGCTGGTTAATGATGGGTAAAATAAGTTGGTAAAATAGGCGATTATCTTTTTACACAACCTTTACATCAAATTTACAGGATTGTGCAATTGCCGCGCTATTATCAGGGTGGAGATAGAAGTGGGGTGATGTGAAATGTTTAGGAAATTTCTATTTATCGTCACTGTTGGATTACTGTTGTTTGCCGGACTTGTCACGGTACCGTCATCGCATGCAAGCACGTTACCCGGATATTATTCATCATATTGGTACAAGCCTCGTCTTATTCACATTAAATATCCGGTCTATGTTTATCAGGTTAATCCGGAAAATTCACGGACAAACCAAAAAATGGTGTTGTTGGAGGATTCCAAGGTCCAAGCGGAAAACGATACAACTTTTGGCTGGGTTGTTAAGGCACCGTATCTGCAGCAAAAAAGAGGCTATATTTGGATTGTAAAGGGTCATTATAACCAAGATTGGATAAAGTGGTAAGTGTTAGAATCAGTCGATTAAAAAGATCAAGGAGAAAATGGCCTTGATCTTTTTTTGTGACGACTTTTCCAAGTCGATATCCTCAAACTTTTCCTATATTAGTGTTATAAATGTTAGTGAAAATACTGATAGCGCTTTTTTAAAAGATACGATCGATCGCATCAATGAGTCAAAGGGGGAAGAATGATGGCTGATAGTCGGGGGAAAAATCTATCTATTATTGGTGTCCTGGGGATGTTTTCATTTTTGACATCTCTGTCAGGTTCCAGCACAAATTTGGCAATTCCAAAGATTGCCATTTCAATGAATATTTCGAGTAGCGCCGCAACTTGGATTGTCCAAATCGGGCTGATTACAACGGCCATATTATTGGTAATGTTTGGCCATATTGGCGACATCTTATCAAAGAACGCCGTCTTTTTAGCCGGCGGTATTGCCTTTTTAATTGGATCGACAATTACGGGGTTTGCGCCGGATTTTATCACCATTTTGATTGGCCGGGTAATTCAGGCGATTGGCGCGGCTATGATTATGGCTAATTCAATGGGGATTGTGACGCAATATTTTCCGGATAATAAACGGGCTGAAGCTTTGGCGATGATTTCCATGTTTATTTCGGTTGGGTCGATTTCCGGACCCGGAATCGGTGGTTTTATTATTTCCGTTTCGAGCTGGCGATGGATTTACTGGATTAATATTCCGTTAGGTATTTTAGTCCTTTGGCTGGGCTTTAAATTTCTGCCAATTCCCAAAGAATCCTGGGCACACATTAAAGAAGTAACCAAGGGCGCCAATTGGACAGGGCAAAACTTATTCACAATTGGCATTATTTTGTTCTTCTTAAGTGGGTCATTCTTTCAAAGTGGGCGTGATCACTTACTGATGGGGCTTGCTTTCTTCATTGTCGGTGGCGCAATCACGGTTTACTCGTTCATTCAGGATGATAAATCAAATCTGCCGTGGATTGCACCTGAGGTTCTTCGAAACAAAGGCTTCATGACATCGATTTTTGCGTTGAGTTTAGTGATGCTGGTTAATGCCATATCAAACATTTTGTTACCATTCTATCTGCAGAGTTACAACGGTATGAGTCCGTTCGCCAGTGGGCTGGTCATTATGCTCCAATCGGTCATGATGCTAATTACTACACCCTTTGCCGGCGTTCTGGCGGATAAAATCAACCGGGAGTTGATGACGGTTATCGGCTTGGCAATTTTGATGTTTTCACAAGTCGGTTATGCGTTTTTCCCGGATCATTTGGATATGATGAAGATTATTCCGCCGATTGTTTTGAACGGTATGGGCATTGCCATCTTCCTGTCACCAAATAACGCGTTGACAATGGGGATGGTTGATAAAAAGCTCTCTGGAATTGCCGGATCGTTTAATTCCTTTGCCCGGACGTTGGGAATGACAATCGGAATCAGCTTTGCATCATCGGCACTATTCTTCCAGTTGCCGGGCGTTACCCGAATTACGCCGGCAGTTGGTGATAAATTTGTTCAGGCATTCTACAATGTCTTCTGGATTGCAACAGCAATTTCCGGATTGGCACTTGCTGTGGTTTTGATAAGATATTTGAAATCAAGAAAAGAACCGGTTAAGAAAGATTCGGCTAAAGAATCAGCCTAAGAATAAGGGCTCGATAGTAAAACGCTGTTTGGAAATGAGTCTCATTTTCCAAACAGCGTTTTTGATACAACTTGTTAGGCGAAGACGTTAAAAGCGGTTCAGAAAATAAAAAAGTAGCCGGCCCATGTCAGCCGACTACTTTGTCATGCAGTATTTTCATTTACAGTCCCGCTGCACTCGAAGACTTACGAATAAAATGACTAATACTTATTAGAGTACCATTAAAATGGTTACTCGCTTGACACTGAGTATACGAGAAAAAAAGTTTAATTTCAACCGTTTTCAGGATATTTCTTGAATATAATCGATTAACACGCGGTCGTTAGCTGTCCGAATTTTTAGAATCATTATCACCAAATAATTAGAACAACACTCATTTTTCTTATCGTATTGACATTTTTTGTTTTTACATTTAATATTTGTTTATCACATATACCACAATAATGTATTTAGTGGTAGGAAAACGAAAGATCTCTACATATTTAAATATTCCAAAATTATAAATTGAAAAGAGTGATCAACTATGGAAGCATTATCAGAAGCCAAACACAGGGGTGAATACATTATTATGAATGTCTTGGGTGACAAGGCAATTGTTCGCCGATTATCTGAAATGGGGATGATTTCTGGTAAGAAGGTCACGGTGATCTCTCTTTCGACGGATTCAAGCGGCATGATGATTTATTTTCAGGGTCAGCGCCTGGCCATCAGTTTGGATATTGCCGAACGAATCGTCGTACGGGATATTAAGGAAAAAGCCGGTGACAAGCTGCACTCATTGTCCGACTTGAAAATAGGCAAGAGTGGAATCGTTCGAAAGATGGTTGGTGATCGGGCCTTACGTCGCAGATTATTGGACATGGGATTAACTAATAACACCATGATTAAAGTCAACCAAATTGCGCCGCTTGGCGATCCGATCGAATTGATGGTTCGAGGATATAAATTGAGTTTGCGGAAACGTGATGCCAGTTGCGTTTTAATCGAGGAGGTGTAATGAATGGAAATGTCTTCGCTTGCATTGGTTGGAAATCCCAACAGTGGTAAAACCACATTATTTAACGCGCTAACCGGTTCCAATCAACATATAGGTAATTGGCCGGGCGTAACCGTAGAACGAAAGAGCGGCCAGCTTAAGTCCGATAAGAGCATGATTGTTCAGGACCTGCCCGGCATTTATTCCCTGTCACCATATAGTTCCGAAGAATTGATCACCCGAAAGTATCTGCTTGATGATCTTCCGAGTGAAATTTTGGATGTCGTTGATTCAACCAACCTGGAACGTAATCTTTATTTAACCCTGCAATTAATGGAAACCGGTATTCCGTTACTATTGATTCTAAACATGATGGACATTTTGAAGAAGCAGCATCATCGGCGGATCAACCTCAAAAAATTAGCATACATATTGGATGTACCGGTGGTCAGTATCAGTGCGTTGAAGAAGCAGAACCTGGATCAATTAACTGAAAAAATTCGGGAAAAGGATGCGGAAGATCATCAATACGCCTACCCGGAATATGATCCACGATTGGAGTCCGCACTATCAATGATTCAGGATCAATTGACGGGTCAATTGCCGGACAACGAATTACGATGGTACGCCATTAAAGTTTTTGAACGGGATGAAGCGGTTAGCCGGGCAATGTCATTTACAGATAAACAACAACGGGAAATTGAAGCCACTATCAAAGCAACTGAAAAAATCTTTGACGACAACAGCGACAGCATTGTCGTGAATGCCAGATATGATTTTATCGCTAAAATCATTGAAATGTGTGTTGTCGATACAGATGACTTTAAGATGTCGATGAGTGACAGAGTTGATCGAATCGTCACTAATCGTTGGCTGGCACTGCCGATCTTTGTCCTTGTCATGTGGGCGGTTTACTACCTCTCTATTCAAACGATCGGTACGATCGGCAGTGACTGGGTCAATGACACCTTGTTTGGCGCTTGGATTCCCAACGTGACGACAAGTCTTTTGAATGCCATGGGAGTAGCAGCCTGGTTGAAAGGATTGATTGTTGACGGCATTATCGGTGGGATCGGGTCAGTACTTGGTTTCCTGCCGCAAGTGATGATGTTGTTTCTATGTTTGGGCATTCTTGAAGATTGTGGTTACATGGCACGAATCGCCTTTGTGATGGATCGGATCTTTCACCGTTTTAATTTATCCGGAAAATCCTTTATCCCCATGCTAATCGCAACCGGTTGCGGTGTACCGGGGATTATGGCGACTCGAACGATTGAAAGTGAAAAGGATCGCCGAATGACGATTATGTTAACCACTTTCATGCCATGCTCGGCCAAGCTAACTGTCATTGCGCTGATTAGCGGGACCTTTTTCCCTCACAACAGCTGGGTGGCACCTTCCGCTTATTTCCTGGGGATGCTGACAGTGGTTTGTTCAGGGATTTTCTTGAAAAAGACAAAGTTGTTTCGTGGCGCACCGGCACCTTTTGTCATGGAATTGCCGGCTTATCATTTTCCAAAATTGACGAATACACTTCAAAGCGTTTGGTTCCGGGCCCACGCCTTTATTATGAAGGCCGGCACGATTATCTTCCTGTCATGCGTTGTGATCTGGTTTCTTCAAAGCTTTAACTTTAGGCTGCAGATGGTCGATCAAAATCACAGTATCCTGCAAGCCCTGGGATCATTTTTGGCACCGGTTTTTGCACCACTCGGATTTGGAGATTGGCACGCAACGGTGGCTGTGATCGCAGGCCTGATTGCTAAGGAAAATTGTGTTGGTACGCTGCATATTACCTTTGGTGGCAGTAATGCCGGTTTTGTAGACGCCCTTCGCTCAACCTATTCACCGATGGCCGGATATGCGTTCCTGGCATTCAACTTATTGTGTGCCCCGTGTTTTGCGGCAATCGGCACAATGTACAAAGAGTTTGGGGATGCCGGTTGGACTTGGCGGGCTGTTGGTTATCAAACGCTGGTTGCTTATATGGTCGCTACCATCATTTATCAGAGTTCGCAGGTCTTTTCTGCCAACTTCTCACCGGTTGGCCTGACCGTTGCAATTCTTGCATTGGGAGTGGTGGTCTATGGGTTGTTCATTAAGCGTGAACGACCGGATTTAGGTATTAATGTTAGTGCTTAGTCGTTAAAAAAGTTCAACACAAAACGTCACGATTTGGAAGGAGTCGGTCTTATGGGCACACTTATTGTCGCCATTATTTTATTCGGATTGGTAGGTTTCGCGTTTTACGTCCGTTTTCTCAAGAAGGGATCCAAGGGGAGCTGTCATGAATGCGCAGACGTCGGTTGTCCGTTAGCCGATCGGGCGAAAATGGTTAAAAATAAAAGAATGAAAGCATAACAACGTTTTTTACTGAAATAGATGATTGAACGGACTTGAAACTAACTTGTCATGTCACTTAAGAAAGGGTTGTTGATCTATGGAACTTATCATGATTTTTAGTCTTTGGTTGTTTAGCATTTTTGTAGGGGTGGCTATTGAAGGCATTGCTTATTGGCGAGGGAAATTAACTTTGTCGGATGATGATTATAAGGCCTTTTCCGCTCGGATCACGAGTGCTAAAATAAGGTAGGAATCAGTCAGAATGGGGCTCACTTAGGTCAAGCAAGCTTATTCTTAGCAGAACTGGGTGATTAAAGGATGAATAGTCGTTGGATGATTACAACAAGGTGGCTGGGATAAATGTCGTTTATTCTGGTCTTTTGATGTCGTGAATAATCACGGTCAAAGCGTATCTATAGCAACTGTATATACTATTAACAGGCGCACTATTAATATAAAGTATGCATTGTTAGGCAATGGATTTCGATTACTTGTTTTCCAAAGGGCAGTTAACATTGACAAACAATCTTGAAAAAGGTTGAATAATCTTTGTGTTTTTCACCGGATATGTTATATAATAAGAGCCGTTCAGGGAATATTTTTATTAATTTGGAGGGGTAATTATGAACAAAGCACTTAAGAAAGTTACATTACTTAGTGCTGCCGTCTTAGGTCTTTCTGGCGCTGCATTTGCAGCTCAACCAGCAACTACTGCTTCTGCTAAAACAGAAACAACAGCTGTTGCAAAGGCCCATGCTAAGAAGGCAACATCTAAGAAAGCAAAAGCAGCTGCTAAAAAGAAGGCTGCTGCTAAGAAGAAGGCAGCTGCCAAGAAGAAAGCAGCTGCTAAAAAGGCTGCTGAAAACAAAGCATCTCTAGCCGCAGCCGCATCAGCAGCTGCAGCCGCTAAAGCTGCCGAAGCTAAGAAGGTTGGTACACCAGCTACTGCTTCATCATCAAGCACTGCTGCACCTATTTCTTCAACTTCATCATCAGCTCCTTACGTATCAGTTGGTACTACCCAAACTACTATTGACAGTACTTTCAATATTGAAGGTTACAGTCAAGCTACTGGTGGTAAGCAAGTTGCTCATGCACAATGGACGATTCCTCTATGGAACGGTAACGTTAACTGGAACAATGCCGTTAACACGTTCAACCGTGATCGTACTGTAATGGGCGACAAGAAGGATGTTATTCCTTCAAACACTTTGAAAGCTGCTTTGAAGAATGACGGCTTCAACCAAGTTTACATGAAGATTACACCAACTATCCTACCTCGTCTTGCAGGTGGATGGCTTGATAACGTTGATTCATTGACTGGTGTTTACATGAAGTTCAACTTGGATACTGATAGTATTCCAAGTAACGTCCACTATGGCGACACGGTTCGCTTAGGTTACACTGTTGATGATTCAGCGTTGTACACTAAGTCTGCTGGTGACACTAAGAATGAAAATTCAAGTGCCAATGCTGATGGTTACATCGGTATGACTATCTATCGTCAATGGGTAAAGACCATTCTTGATATGTATGTTGTTAACCCATACCTATAATGATTAGTTAACTTAATAAATAAAGGCATTTCCTTTGGGAGATGTCTTTTTTTTGACCCTAAAAAAGAGCTGCGCACTGCAGCTCTTTTTGGAGGACGGCATCTTTGAGGGGGAGATGTCTTTTTTTATTTGAAGGGGTAATCATGAAATTTGTTAAGAAATCGTATTATTGGAGGGCAATTATTTAATGACTCATTTATGGGTGGCATCACTTCTTTCAATTAGTATTGATACTTGAAGTCGCAACTCTCTGGATGTGTTAACCTCTTATTTGATTGTCTATATCATATAGGCGCCGGCTTAACTCAAGCTTAAAATCAGAAACAAAGTGAAAATTAACTGCGGAATAGTCAGTTTTTCTAGCCTGTTGACTATCCGGAGGTAGCAAAAAAGCCGTCACCATTTATCTTGATAACGACTTTAGCTGGTTTTTAATGAAAAGGGTGACTAGTTGCTGGGACTTTCATTATTGAATTTTTGATATAGTTTCTCGAAATTAATCGTGCCAAGTCCGGTTGCTTGATTGTACAGGGTTCCCGGTTGGCCGGTGTAGTACAGATTATTGTTATTATTTGCGTCATCCAATACGTTGAACGGTGTGTCGGGTTGTTGAGCAAACTTGTAAATCTGTGGGTTCCAGAAACCGATTGGCGTGCTGCGATCACCGTTCATAACGGCATTTGCGGCAGCCATTTGTGGTGAGGTGTAGCTGGTTCCGCCACCGACCATCCAAATTTTGGCTGGTTTAATCGAAAGGCTCTTGCCCTTTATAGAAGCCTGATTTCCAGAGAAGTAGGTTGCATATCCGGTCTGGGTATCGGCGTTTCCAGCGACATCCGGCAGATTTCTCGAGTGACCGGTTCCGGTAATGACTTTGGGATTCTTGTTGATGGTGTAGCGGCCATT
>Ga0214925_100165_pt1 | contig 56013 bp, 50 predicted proteins | sample Stichaenrichment_FD_168299 | JGI IMG/M metagenome (GOLD analysis project Ga0214925, IMG submission 168299) | Xylose enriched microbial communities from anaerobic bioreactor in Madison, Wisconsin, United States - 63SRT | ecosystem: Engineered > Bioreactor > Anaerobic > Unclassified | place: USA... | reverse complement strand
TCTTCTCCTCCGTTGACAGGCGCATGATAATTAAAATTATTTAAATAAAAATATTGACTTAAATTCGAAAAAAGTCTATGATAAGCCATGTGGTTAAAATTTTTGAAGTAAAGGGGATGAATTTACGTCAGCATAACTGCTGTCTGCGGAAAATCTGCTGAAGCTGAGATCGTCCGCAAGACACTGGGCCGCCTGTGAGCCTGGTTTTGCAGGAGGGGCAGTGGATTCACACACAGACATCATACAATCAGATTCATGTGATGAATAAGAGTTCGTGAATAAGATTGTTCCAACAAGGGGGATCATATGGGTAAGACAGCGCTTCTTTTTGCGGGACAGGGCAGTCAGTTCTCGGGTATGGGAAAGGACTTTTATGAGCAGTATTCAGGGTTTAAACGGGTTTTCGACCTTCTTCCGGAAGAACAGCGGAATATCGCCTTTTCTGGGAATCGGGATCAGCTGAAGGAGACGGTGAACACGCAGCCGATTCTTCTGGCTTTTGGAGTCGGAATTTATGAGATATTGAAAAACAGCGGCTTTCGTCCGGATATGGCGGCAGGCCTGAGCCTCGGAGAATATTCCGCTCTGACCGCTGCCGGTGTCTTTACGCCGGAACAGGCAGTTTCGCTGATTCAGTGCCGTGCGAAGGCGATGGCGGAGGCTTCTGCAGGCGTTGAGACAGAAATGTCCGCGATTCTTGGCCTTGATCGGGAGAAGCTGACAGACTGCCTGAAGCATGCGTCTTCTGCTGGCCGCGTAGAAGCAGCCAATTTCAACTGTCCGGGGCAGATCGTGATTGCAGGCGAAAGTGCGGCCGTAGAAGAGGCCGAACGTCTGGCAAAAGAAGCCGGTGCAAGGAAGTGTATGCGTCTTCCGGTCAGCGGTCCCTTCCACACCTCTTATATGAAACCGGCGGCAGAAGTTTTAAGGCAGCGTTTTCAGCATGAATCTTTTGGCAGGATGGAGTTTCCGGTATATTTTAACTGCACAGGAAAGCCGGAGAAGGCTGCAGACGGCCAGACTGAGGCGGAATTGATTTCCAGCCTGCTTGTTCGTCAGGTGCAGTCGGGTGTATACATGGAGGACACGATCCGGAATATGATCGCTGCTGGTGCAGACCAGTTCATTGAAATCGGCCCGGGAAAGACCCTCTCCGGATTTGTAAGGCGCACAGACAGAAGCGTACACACGGTCAGTATTACAACAGCAGAAGATCTGCAGGCTTTTCTCAGTGAATAAAAGGAGATAATCATGGGTGAACGGAGAGCAGCAATCGTAACAGGCGGCGGAAAGGGAATCGGACGCGCGATTTGTCTTCAGCTGGCGAAAGACGGAAATGATATCATCGTAAATTATGCGGGGAGCCGGGAGGCTGCGGAAGAAACGGCTGAAGCATGCAGAAGACTCGGCGTTGACGCGCAGGCAGTTCAGGCGGATGTGGCAGATGAAGGAGAATGCTCCTTGCTGGTTGATTTTTGTCTGAAGGAGTTCGGGAGAATTGATATTCTGGTAAATAATGCAGGTGTGACCAGAGATAATTTGATTATGCGTATGGGAAAAGAGGATTTTCAGAAGGTGATTGACACGAATCTGACGGGGACGTTTATGATGATGAAGGCGGTCAGCCGTCCGATGATGAAGGCGCACTACGGCAGAATCATCAGTATTTCCTCGGTTTCTGCGCTGACGGGAAATCCGGGACAGGTAAATTACGCGGCCAGCAAGGCCGGGATTATCGGGATGACCCGGTCTCTGGCCAGAGAACTTGCGTCCAGAAAGATTACGGTCAATGCGGTGGCGCCGGGTGCGGTGGACACGGATATGACCAGGGCTCTGCCAGAGAAGACCAGGGAAGCCATGATTGCGGCGATTCCGATGAAGAGAATGGCGGAAGCTTCGGATATCGCGAATGCGGTCTCTTTTCTGGCAAAAGAGGAGTCATCGTATATTACCGGTCAGGTGCTGAACGTCAGCGGCGGTATGGTGATTTAAGGAGGCATGAGATGAAGCTGAATAATGATGAAATCCGAAAGATCCTTCCCCACAGATATCCCTTTCTGCTGGTGGATAAAATCACGGATATGGAGCCGGGAGAGTATGCGAAGGGAATCAAGTGTGTGTCTGCCAATGAAATGCAGTTCCTTGGGCATTTTCCGCAGAAGGCCGTGATGCCGGGAGTGCTGATTCTGGAGGCGCTGGCGCAGACAGGAGCCTGTGCGATTCTGTCGCTGCCGGAGTATGGAGGGAAGATTGCAGTGTTCGGAGGTGTGAAGAAATGCCGGTTTAGAAAGGTTGTGGTTCCGGGGGATGTTCTGGAAATGTCCTGTGAGATTACGGCAAAAAAAGGTCCGGTCGGGTTTGGGAAAGCCTGCGCTGTGGTCGATGGCGAAATTGCCGTTGACGCGGAAATTTCTTTTGCCATCAGTGACAGTGAAGAGCGGGCGTAAGTAACAATACTTCCAATGGTTTGAAAAAATGGGATTTAAGAAAAGAGGCTGGTGTATGCATATGCGGTAATGCCATCGTGAGAAATGGAATTCTCGTGAAGGGAAAACAGCGGTGCAGTACATCAGCCTCATTTTTATTTTTATGCGATTCCAGTCTGCCTGGGGATCCGCAGAAGTGAAACATGGTTTCTAGAGATTGTCCTGTTTTCTGAAGACCAGTCTGCAGTCGTCCATGCTGTCGACGATGGCCAGGCTGGTAACATCGTAGCCTTTCTCGCGGAGTTCGTCTCCGCCGTGCTGGAAACCTTTTTCGATGGCAATGCCGATGCCGGCAACCTCTGCGCCTGCCTGCCTGCAGATGTCCAGAAGGCCGTGCATGGCTTTTCCTGTTGCCATGAAGTCATCGATGATCAGGACCTTGTCGTCAGGCCCCAGGTACTTCTTTGACAGGGTGATGTCGTAATCCTTATCATACGTATAGGAATGAACACGGGAGGTGAAGACATCTCCGTCGATGTTCTTGCTCTTTGCTTTTTTGGCAAAAACGAACGGAACATGGAAATAACGGGCGGTGAGAGCCGCGATGGCAATTCCGGATGATTCAATCGTCAGGATGCGGGTGATGCCGCTCTTTCCGTATTTCTTATAAAAGGCTTCGCCGATCTGATCCAGAACGGAAACGTCAATCTGGTGATTGAGAAACGAGTCGACCTTCAGGATATTACCCGGGCGGACGTGGCCGTCCTTTAAAATTCGCTCTTCAAGAAAATTCATCTGCTCCTCCTGTGTACGGTAATCTGTTAAATGGTTGACATCTATTATACTTGATTCTGTCAGGTCAGGCAATTCAATCCAGTAAATTTACGCAGTAATGAAGCAGCTTTTCTGCTTATCCATGCAGATATACATACTGAGACAGCGTAATTTGTTTACTTCATGCAAGAAAGAGGACAGAAAATCTGCGACAGGATTTTACAAAATGGTAAAGATATCCTGTATACAGATATGATAGAATATGAACATCACCCTTCTGTGCTGCTGGATGCGGACTGGAATGTGGATGAAATAAAGACAGAGGAAGATAAAAGCGATGAAAAACTATAAATATATATTCTGGGACCTGGATGGAACAATTATCAACAGTTATGACGGCGTGACCCGGAGTGTGCAGTATGCACTTTCGAAGTTCGGGATCAATGAGAAAGATCCGGAGACGCTCCGCCGCTATATCGGCCCGCCGCTGCGGGATTCATTCCAGAAGATTTCCGGTCTGACAAAAGAGCAGGCAGATCAGGGTCTGGAGTATTACCGGGAACGCTATAATAAGATCGGTCTGTTTGAGTGTGATCTCTTCCCGCAGGTGAAGGAGACGCTTCAGTATTACCAGGCAAAGGGAAAAGTACAGTTTTTATCTTCTTCCAAGCCGGAAGTCATGTGCAGAAAGATCCTGCATAATCTCAAGCTGGAAAAGTGTTTTGATGAAATCGTCGGAGCCAGCCTGGATGGAAAAATTGACACGAAGCAGGAGGTCCTGCAGGAGGCCTTCCGCCGGGCTGAATCCTACAGCGGAGACAAGCGTCCGCCTTTTCAGAAAAAAGACGTCGTGCTGATCGGAGATACGAAATTCGACGCCGACGGAGCGAGAAAATGCGGGATTGACTGTATCGGGGTCGAATATGGTTTCGGAACGGATGAAGAGCTGCGGGAGCATGGTGTACTGGCGATTGCAGATGATCTTCAGGAGCTCCGCGCGATGCTCCCTTAGCCGGGAAATGAGCAGCTGGGAAAAGTTTTTTTCGTCTGCGGCAGCAGAAATTCTCGTGTTTGGATGCAGATACATAATCTTGCGCATTTACTTTTGTCGAATGAACAAGAAATGGAAATTATCCGTCTGTTATCCCAAAAAATACCGTACCTGGCCATTCGAAAGCGCAGATCTATGTTATAATCACACATGGGTTAAGGATTTGGATTGATTTTGAATGGAGGAGAGAAAATGTACATGAAAGAAAATTTTCTGGAAGCTGCAAAAATCGTCAAAGAGGTTACTCTGCCGACGAATCTGATCCACAGTGAGTTTTACAGCAGGCTGACTGGCGCAGACGTTTATCTGAAGCCGGAGAACCTGCAGCGCACGGGCGCATACAAGGTCCGTGGTTCCTATTATAAGATCAGCAAGATGAGTGAAGAGGACCGGGCAAAGGGTCTGGTTACAGCATCTGCCGGAAATCATGCTCAGGGTGTTGCTTATGCAGCGCAGAAGTTCGGATGCCGTGCAGTCATCGTTATGCCGGTCGGAACTCCGCTGATCAAGGTAAAGAGAACCAAGGCTTATGGCGCCGAGGTTGTCCTCTACGGAGATGTCTATGATGATGCTTATGCCTATGCGCAGAAGCTGGCTGATGAACAGGGGCTGACCATGGTTCATCCATTCGATGACTTCGATGTTTCCACTGGGCAGGGATCCATTGCGGTAGAGATTCTGGATGAGCTTCCGGACTGCGATATGATTCTGGCTCCGATTGGAGGCGGCGGCCTTTCCACAGGTGTTGCAGTCTGCGCCAAGATGCTGAAGCCGGAAATTGAAGTAGTCGGTGTAGAGCCGAGAAAGGCTGCAAGCATGACGGCTGCTCTTGAGGCCGGACATCCGGTAGAGCTGGCAAGCGCCATGACCATTGCTGACGGAACTGCCGTTAAGAAGGTCGGCGAGAACGTGTTCCCGTATGCAAGAGATAATATCGACAGAGTCCTCTGTGTCGATGATGAGGACCTGGTCGGATCTTTCATTGATATGGTAGAAAATCACAAGCTGATTGTAGAGAACTCCGGACTTCTGAGTGTATCTGCGCTGAAGCAGATGAATCTGAAGGGAAAGAAGGTTGTCTGCATTCTGAGCGGCGGAAACATGGATGTTACAACTATGGGTTCCATGATTGAGAATGGTCTGATTCAGAGAGGCCGTGTATTTACCGTTACCATCCGTGTACCGGATAAGCCGGGACAGATTGCGGAGATGACACGCATCGCCGCTGAGCATAAGGCCAATATCCTGCGCATTGACCACAACCGCTGGGTAAGCACCAACCGTGCACAGGCAGTTGAAGTCACGGTAACCTTTGAGTCCTTCGACTCTGAGCATAAGAAGGAGATCATGAATGCATTGTCAGATGCGGGATTCTCACTGAACGAGGTTGGCGTACGCATGTAGTTCGGAGCAGCCTCTTAAGTTGCATTGGGCGCTTTAATTTCTTAAGCTTTGTTAAGATAAAATTTGCTTTTTCTTAAGAATTATATTAGAATAAGGGAAAAGTCTGCGGGCGGAATAAGTTTTTTATTCTGCCCGTTATTTGTTATTAAGGACAAAATAAAACTGAGCAAGGGGCAGGCATGGCAGAATGCCGGCGCCAACAGGAAATGCAGAGAGGAGAGAACGTAATGATCAGCTTTACCGGATCCGCGGGAAACAGACTTTCCGGACATGCAGCTTATGAAAAGAAAAACAGGACCTTTCAGAAGGCGGCAAGGGGTGCTGCGGCAGTCGTGCTGACGATGACGATGGCAGCGGCGCTGGCGGTTCCTTCTGTCAGCTATGCAGACACGGCTTCAGATACCGATACATCCGACACGGCTGTGACGCCTGTCACGACGACCGTGTCCGGTTATGCGCGTACACATAATCGTAAGGACTATTCGAAGACCATGACAGACACGATCAAGGTTGCGCCGGCTTACGGCCGTCAGGTCAAACTTTATCACTATAACCCGGATACGAAGAAGTGGGTGAAAGACAGCACTTATACAACAGACGACAGTTACCAGTCAAGCGTAAAGCTGGTATTCAATAATTTCTGGAAGACCAGATACACGACGAAGTATAAGATTGTCATGGATGCGGTAAAAGGGGACGGTTCTTCCTATACAGGAGACTCGACTACGAAAGAGGCGTTTCAGTCCGAGGGAGCGACCAAACTTTCCTCGAAGATGACCACGACCTTTAATCCGGTGACCGCGAAGACAGCCGTTGTCATGAATGCGGATACGCATGAGCTCGTCTATCAGAAGAACCCGGATACACAGAGAAAGCCGGCCAGCATGACCAAGATGATGACCGCTATTCTGCTTCGTCAGAATTTCACACTGGGTCATAAGGTAACGATCACGTCCGAGGCGGCTCATACACCCTGGGGAATTGGTCTGAAAGCCGGAGACACCATGACGGTGAGAAACCTGCTCTACGCCATGTTCCTCCCATCTGCCAACGATGCGGCCTGTGCGGCGGGAATCGCAGTAGGCGGAAGCACCAGCAATTTTGCTTCCATGATGAATGAAAAGGCAGAGGAGCTGGGCTGCACCAATACGGTGTATAAAAACGCCCACGGCCTGGACACAACGGGAAATTACTCCACCGCACGTGATCAGGCTCTGATCGGAAGCTATATCATGACGGACTCCAGCCTCAATGCTCTGCGCAGTGTGGCAAAAAAGAAAAGCAAGGTGATTTATTCCGGAAAGGGAAGAAAATACACCCTGTATAACACAGACGCCCTTCTTGGAACAGGAAACTTCCAGGGTCTGAAGACAGGAACAACGACACTGGGCGGATACTGTTTCTGCGGAGCCTACACCGTAAACGGCCAGATGTATGTCAGCGTCGTCATGGCTTCCTCCACCTCTTCCGGACGTTTTACCGACACGAAAACCCTTTCCGGACTGACGGATTATCTGGAAAACAGTGCACAGAATCAGACCGCATAGACATTTTATCGGGAGAATGTGTGAAGAGAGTCTGAAATGTGCGTCATCAGATGGACGACAGCTGAATTTATGTGTTAGAATAACAGGATGAATAGAAAGAAGGTGTCGAACGATGAAAAAGTTTGTCAAGCTTGTAATCAGCCGTGACTTTAATCAGGAGCTGTCGGTTGATGTCATGGATTTCCCGCAGGGACGAGACGCAGAACCGCGCAGGCGGTTTACTCTGACCCTGGATTACGGAAAATATGATGTTTCACCGCTGCTGAAAGATCATCTGACACTGGATCAGGCCGTTGAGCACTACCGTGACCAGCTGTACAGAAGTATCGCAGGCCTGCTGATGACTGACTGGGAGTGTGCGGAAGAGGATCTGACAACCATCCTGAATACCATCCGGGAAAAGATCGCTCCGTATTTTCAGTAATATATTTATTCGTTATTATTTTTATCTGGAATGGGGGACCCATGGAAAAAGAAAATCTGAACAAGCAGAACACAGTAGAAGAGAATATTGTGTCCGCTGAGGAAACAAAAGCGGAGACAAAAAAGACAGGCAAGGCCAAAAAGGCACAGAAAAAAGGATCAAGCAGATGGCTGCAGATCTGTCTTCTGGTATTGTCACTTATCTTTGTCGCCATGTTTGTATACACGCTGGTTTACAACATTCTGTACATCAAGAATTATGCATCCAGCTATGGCGTAAGTATTACAAGCATCCTTGGACAGGCGATTAATTCCATTCTCTCTGCAATTCTTCCGTACACAGCATATGCGGCACTGACATTCACTGCGTACAAGATTCTCACGATTGTTTCCGGAAAGCAGGAGAAATAGTAGAAAACAGAGAGTTTTCTGCAGACAGACGAAATCATATCGGAATCCATTCCATGAAAAAGAGAACAAAAAAAACAGTCGGGCAGTCGATTCTGTCCGGCTGTTTTTTATGCTCCAAGAGAAGAACAGAGCAAAGGATAGGCATTCAGCCCGTTTTTACCCCTGCTTATTTCTCTGTATTTTCTGTTGTGTAGTGATGTTTATGCGTATTGCTCTCTTCTACAACAGTGGTTCCGCCAAGGAATGTCGGCAGACTCTTTCCCTTTCTCTTCCAGGAAAGATATTCCGCAGTTGCGGTCCAGAGTACGTCTCCGGAGGAGTTCAGTGCAGTTTCCAGCGCGTCCTGAACAACGCCGACGATAAAACCGACGGCTACAACCTGCATTGCGATTTCGTTGGAAATTCCGAACAGTGAGCAGGCCATCGGGATCAGCAGCAGGGAACCTCCGGCAACTCCGGATGCTCCGCATGCAGCGAACGCGGACAGGATACACAGTACGATAGCTGACGGAAGGTCAACGTTAATGCCCAGTGTATGTGCGCAGGCCATGGTCATGACAGAAATCGTTACGGATGCTCCGTTCATATTGATGGTGGATCCCAGCGGGATGGAAACGGAATACATGTCCTCATCCAGACCGAGGCGCTTGCAGAGTCCCATGTTTACCGGGATGTTCGCTGCTGAACTTCTGGTGAAGAATGCGGTGATCGCAGAACCCTTGATGCATCTCCAGAGCAGCGGATATGGGTTCCTTCTCAGAACGATGAACTCGATCAGAGGGTTGACCAGCAGCGCTGCAGTAAGCATGCATCCGACCAGGAGCAGAAGCAGCTTTCCATAGGTTGTGAAAATAGAAAGTCCGTTTGTGGATACGTTGGTGTAAACGATACCCATAATTCCGAACGGTGCAAAGTTGATGACCCAGCGTACACCCTGCTGAACCGCGTCGGAAAGGTCTTTCATGAAACGCTGCGAATTCGGTGCGGCAAAACGCTTCAGGGCAAGGCCGAAAATTACTGCCCATGCCAGAATGCCGAGGTAATTGGCGTTGATCAGCGCGTTGACCGGGTTGTCGACGATGTTCATCAACAGGTTGTGAACGATCTGTCCGAATCCGTGAACGACGCTGTCTGCGTGGTAAGCCTTTGCGAATTTAATCGTCTGCGGAAACAGAAAGCTTCCGATAACTGCGACAACGCCGCCCATCGATGTACCGACCAGATACAGAACGATGACTGTGCCGAAACGGCGGTCCAGCTTGCTGGACCCCTGACATAGTGCTGCGATAACGATGACGAATACCAGAACCGGCGCGATGGCTTTCAGTGCTCCGACGAACAGGTCTCCGAGAATGGAGATGGCTGCCAGATTCTTGAAAGCAACACCAAGCACAGCTCCGATAACCAGCCCGATAATGATACGGATGATCAGACTTGTATCATTGTACTTATGGGCAATCGCTTTTAGAACTGTCATAATGGTCCTCCTAACCATAAAATAAAGTTGTGGTTTAATAAATTACATATTAATTCTACTACATTCTATTGTACTTGAAAACAGAAAAGACGTGTTAATTTTTAACTTTTTACCATGTTTTATGTACAGAATACAGTATACATACGTGAAATCTGTGGAAGATCACGGTGCGTATGGCATAGAATCAACAGATTATATTTCTTCAGACTGCAGCTTTTGGCAGGTGAATATTTGCATGTTCTTGTGACAAAACAATAACTTAACAAGTGATTGACGGCCGATCTGTTATCAGGCTCTGGCCTATAACCGCAATATTACGCTGTCTGCGGAATTTGAAGCAGGACATTTGAATAATTGAGATTTATTTCAGTAAATTTTCACAATTAAGGAGGCATTAGTCACGGTTGAATGGTATAATATGAAATGTATGAAAGAGAATTCATTTATAGTTGAAAAATATAATAAACAATTATTGTTTGAAGGAAAGGAATGTCACGATGCTTGAAAAAACGAATATCAAGAAGGCGAGACTCCTGTATATCCTGAAGCTGCTTGATGAGAAGACGGATAAGGATCATCCGGTAACGACAAATGAAATTCTGGAGTATATCAACTCTCTGGGAATGACGGCTGAAAGGAAGACAATTAAAACCGATATGAATCTGCTGATGGATATCGGCTATAAGATTGTGTTCATGAAAAGTTCGCCAAACCGTTATTACCTTGAAGAGCACGCTTTGTCCTTCGATGAGATGAAGCTTCTGAAGGATGTGATTCTGTCATCGCCGCTTCTGACGGATAAGGAAGCTGAAAAGCTGACCGGTAAGATCGCGAAGATGGGAAGCTGCTATCAGCACGATGCACTGATGGGACACGCGTCTGTACTGCGTCACGCGCATCGCGACGAATCCCTTGAGCTTGATGAATATGCGGCAGTCAGCGATGCCATTGACCGGGGAAAGAAGATTCTGTTCCGCTATCTGGAGTACACGCCGGACAAGCAGAAGGTTCTGCGTCACGACGGTGAAGTGTATAAAGCAACGCCGTATGCGTTCTGGTGTGATGAGTCCGGATGTCATCTGATCGCGTGGCTGGAGAAACTGCAGGGAATTGCGGAATTCCGCGCGGAGAGGCTGGAGAACGTTGAGGTTCTGGATGAAGACGGTGCGCCGCTGCCGGAAGGTATGGATCTGATGGATTACAGAAACAGGATTTTTGATCCGTTTAATGAGGAAACAGCTTCTGTACAGCTTCTGTGCGAGAATTCTGTTATGAATGATATTATCGCCAAGTTCGGTGAGAATGTTAATACGCACACGATCAGCCGCAACCGTTTCCAGGTGACCGCGGCAGCACAGCTTGGTCCTGCCTTCTATGCCTGGGTGTTTAAATTTGGCGGGAAAGTGCAGATTAAGAGCCCAAAGCGTGCAGCATCAGAATTCCAGCGTATGATTTATGCGCAGATGCGCTAGAGGCTTGAAGATGGCAGGCTGTATGAATGTGTATTTTATGCGTCATGGCGAAACGTCGTACAATCGTCAGCATCTGCTTCAGGGGCAGAAAGACATTCCGCTGAATGAAGCAGGCCGGAAACAGGCAGAGGACGCGGCAGAATGGTGCAGGGAAAGAGGCATATGTTTCAGCAGAGTGTACGCAAGTCCACTGGAGCGTGCAAGGGAGACCGCGGCGCTGGTCAGCGGTTTTCCGCAGGATCGGATCATCATAGAAAAGCAGATTATCGAAATCGATTTTGGTCCTGTGGAAGGAAGAAAATGGGAAGATCTTTCTACTGAGGAGATGGATTACATCAATGATCCGTGGGAAGGAAAACCGATTGAAGGTGTAGAAAGCGCGGATCACGTAATTGCCCGTGTTCGTGTATTTCTGGACGAGCTGCGCCGTTCGGCAGAACAGATTTCTGCAGACGGAGAAAAGCAGATTACAAGCGAATCCACAGAGATGTCTTCTGAAGGGACTGAAAAATCATCTGTGCTGGTGGTGACGCACGGTATGGCGCTTCACGGAATTCTCACGGCGCTGACGAAAGACCGGGGTCTCTGGAAAGTTCCGCTGGGAAACTGCTGTATCTTTCATTCCCGCCTGGATGAAGAAAATGGATATTCCTGGCCGGAGCGCCTGACGCCGCCGCTGCCGACATTCCGTTAAAAGCCGGTAATTAATAGGTGATTTCGATACGGGATGATAGCAGAATATTCGATAATTATGTGATCAGGAAGAATAACACGGTTATTCATTTCCCCGTTCGCAGATAAACGGCTGCGGATGGGGATTTTGTTTACTCTGCACAAAAAACTGTGCAGAAATTGTCAGATGCGGTTGACAGATTGATAAATCTATGAGACACTAATTAACATAATAAACAGAAGAGATAGAGGCGCACCCTCTAATCAGTAGGTTTTCCTTAAGGATGTACATATCCGGAGGGCAGAAAGGTAGGGGTGCCGAGGCTGGATTCTCCATGTACGGAGAATTTCAGCTGGGCGTACAGAATAAGATCTGTGCGACTGTCGCAGAGCACGGACTTCCGAGAAGACGTGTGAGGAATGCGGAGCGCTATCCTGGATGATTACCTTGGCGTGTTGTTTTTGTCGTGTGCAGGGCGGGCCCCGGAGGGGATTTCCGCTTCCATCTGACAGAATGCGCCATGTACAGGAATTTTTCAGGCAGCTGATTTCGCATCAGCTGTTTATTTTTATGTTATTATCAATTTCATTAAAGTTTCTAACTAAAGAGAGAGGAGATTGCTCATGAGTAATCAAGAGGAAAAGAAGAGCAGACGCGGTATGGCCAGTCTGATCGCCTTCGGAGTAGTAATCGTGTTCCTGGTTATTGCTGCGATGGTTACAACCAAGGCCAGTGCCAGAAACTCGGCATGGTCTCTGGTTCCGCCGATTATCGCCATCGGTCTTGCCCTTGTAACAAAGGAAGTTTACAGTTCCCTGTTTGTCGGAATTATCGCCGGAGGTCTTCTGTATTCCGGATTTAATTTTGCGGGAACCATGAATCATGTTTATAAAGATGGACTGATCGCGTCCCTGTCTGACCACTATGACGTCGGAATCCTGATTTTCCTGGTCATTCTGGGTGTACTGGTTGCGCTGATGAATAAGGCAGGCGGTTCTGCGGCATTCGGAAAGTGGGCGTCAAAACACATCAAGTCAAGGAAAGGCGCGTCCGTTGCAACAATCGTTCTGGGAATCCTGATTTTCATTGACGACTATTTCAACTGTCTGACTGTAGGATCCGTAATGCGTCCGATCACTGACCATCATCATATTTCAAGAGCCAAGCTCGCGTATCTGATCGACGCAACAGCTGCTCCGGTATGTGTAATCGCCCCGATTTCTTCATGGGCGGCAGCGGTTTCCGGAATGGTTAAAGGTCACAACGGATTTACCGTATTTATCCAGTGCATTCCATATAACTTCTATGCACTGCTGACCATCGTATTCATGTTCTCCATCGTGCTGACAAACACGGAGTTCGGACCGATGGTTGCGCATGAGAGAAATGCGATTCATAACAATGACCTGTTCACCACACCTGAGCGTCCGTATCCGGATGAATCCGAAATTCCAAACAGCAGAGGAACAGTAGCAGACATGGTCGTTCCGATCATCGTCCTGATTATCTGCTGCGTACTGGGAATGATCTACACAGGCGGCTTCTTCTCCGGAGCTTCCCTGGTAAAGGCGTTTGCAGGAAGTGATGCTTCTGTCGGATTGGCATATGGCTCCTTCTTCGCACTGGTCTTCACCCTGATCTTCTATATGGCCCGCAGAATTATGAGCTTCGAAGAATTCATGGACTGCGTTCCGGAAGGATTCAAAGCCATGGTAGCCCCGATCCTGATCCTGACCTTTGCATGGTCCCTGAAAGCCATGACAGACAGCCTCGGATCTACCGTATTCGTAAAGCACTTTGTACAGACCTATGCTTCCAGCTACATGTCCCTGCTGCCGGCAGTTGTATTCGTTATCGGCTGCATTCTGTCCTTCGCAACAGGAACATCCTGGGGAACATTCGGAATCCTGATCCCGATCGTTACGGGTATTTTCGGTTCCTCCGATTATCGCCTGATGATCATCTCCATTTCCGCCTGCATGGCCGGCGCGGTATGCGGAGACCACTGTTCACCGATTTCCGATACAACCATCATGTCCTCTGCCGGAGCACAGTGCTATCATATGAACCACGTATCCACACAGCTTCCATACGCGATGACCGTAGCAGCAATCTCCTGCATTACCTACGTCATTGCCGGATTCACCAGAAGCGCCTGGATTTCCCTCCCATGCGGCATCCTCATGGTCATCCTGGTCCTGCTCTTCATCCGCAAGATCAACCCGAACGACGACATGAGAACCGCAGCCGTCGGAGCCGTAGAAGCAGATACGCTGTAATGGCGCTTGCTCTCATGAGCGGGAGTGCAAGCGACCGCGAATGATGAGAAGGCGTTCATGGAGTCGCCTCTGCGATCCGCAAGTGATAAAGCCGCGGGAGCAGTAGGGACTCCTGATGCTGACGCCGTCCAGGAGCAGAAGCGAAGCGCCCTGCGACTGGCTAACGGCGTATCGTATATGCTGCTTCCGCCTGAGAGAGCAAGCCAAAGGCGAAGCTCGATCAGCAAGCGGAACGTCGTATATATCGATAACCAAGAGGCGGGTGCAGGAGTACTCGTCTCTTTTTTATTCCTTTATCAATCAGTGACAAAAAGCAAAAGGGCGGAATCCTGTGGTGTAATTCCTTCAGGATTCCGCCCTTTTCATACAGGGGAAAACGCGTTTTTATGGATTGCAGTTCTTGCACGGGCGGTAGCCGTGTTCGATCAGAAACGAGCGTTTTACTCTCATCGTACGCTTATTCTTCTCCAGCGTGCGCTTCGCAGAGCTGCAGGTCGGATAATGGAACACTTTGGTATTTACGTTAACGACGTAGGTGTGGCGGGCATTGTCATGATGCGTGGAAGTGGAAGATTCTGAGTGATGCGTGCTCCCGCTGTAGGACGGTGTACTTCCGCCGTGCGTTCCGCTTTCACCGTTTGTGGCTGTGCTGTCTCCTGTTGCGTAGTTGATTTTTACGCCTGGCTGGACGTTATAGCAGTAGATGTTGAATTTTATGCCCCGGCCATGGTCCTCGACAGATTCCGCTTCCATGTGGACGCCGCGGGCGACGAGCTCATGGCCTTTGAAAATCGGTGTCACCCGGTAGAGGACGTGCTTTCCGGTGTGTTTGATGTAGTCGGCGACTTCTGTCTCAAAAGGCTCCATTCCCTGGACGTTCATGTATCTCGTTCCGGTGATCAGGTTGCGTTCGTTGGCATTTTCCCCGGTCAGCTGGTAGCCGATGAGGTGGCAGCGGTTGTAGAGATATTTACCGTCAACAAAGGAGTAGCGGATGGTGTGCCATCCAGTCGGTTTGATCATGCCGATACTGCCGCGCTCCGTGGTTGGCATCAGGTCGCGTCCGATGCTGGATATTGCAGTCGTGCAGCGGCCGAGAGAATCCAGCGAACCGTATTTCTCATAAGAGCGTCTGGTCAGCTGGGAAGAAGAGAAGGACGGAGCATTTCCATTCAGCGTCGTGTAGGGACTGTTTTTATAGGCCGGAACTTTGGATAAATTGACGGCGCCGGTAGAGCTTCCCGCTTTTACTCCCGATGCATTGGCCGCGCTTGCCGAGACAGCGTGGTGCAGCGTTTTCGATCCGTGCTGCTCAGAGTGTGTCTGTTCCTGAGATGCCGCGGAACTGCTGTGGTGCGTGCTGCTTTCTGATGACGTGTTCGTCCCGCATCCGGCCATGGTAAAGGTCATGGCCAGTGCCAGCAGGAGAGTCAGCAGCAGACGGCGGGTCTGCTTTGCGGACTTCTGCCGTGTTTCCATATTCTTTTTCATAATCAATCCCCATTTCATCAATTCATTGCGCAACTTTACCTTAGATATAATATGGTAAGGTTCTGTTTTAGTATACCATGAAAACAAGTGTTCATACGATACGCGTGAAAAATTTTATATTTCTTTCGTGTACAGCTGTGACGAATCCGACTGTTTCGCTTCTGCGGAGTTTAGGGTATAATACTTAATACTGTGTTTAAAATAGTTGAGAACGTTTGTTTTTCGCGGACGGTCTCAATAATATGGAATGGGAGTTATTCATGAAAACAATCGGAAAGTTTATTAAATATTACAGGCCTTACCGCGCGGTTTTCTATTTTGACTTATTCTGTGCGGCTGTGATCAGTATCGTAGATCTGGCTTTTCCTCAGGCACTCAGAGTACTGACGAGGACACTGTTCTTAAAGGACGGCCAGACGATTCTGCACCGGCTGCCTCTGATTGCTGCAGGCTTCTTTGCTGCCTATGTTATTCAGGCGCTTTGTAAATACTACGTCAGCTGTCAGGGCCATATCATGGGCGCCCGGATGGAGCGGGATATGCGGCAGGAGCTGTTCGAGCACTATGAGAAGCTGTCCTTTTCTTATTACGACAAAAATAACACGGGCCAGATGATGAGCAAGCTGGTCTCCGACCTTTTTGATATCTCGGAAATGGCCCATCACGGGCCAGAGAACCTGTTTATTTCCATCGTGAAGCTGATCGGTTCCTTTGTTTTCCTGTTTCTGATTCAGTGGAAACTGGCTTTCATCCTTGCGGGGGTGGTTTTTGTCATGATTCTGGTGAGCCTGAGGCAGAACAACCGGATGCAGATGACCTTCACGGACAACCGCAGGAAGATCGGCGACATCAACGCATCCCTGCAGGATTCTCTTTCTGGAATCCGCATGGTGCAGGCATTCGCCAATGAAGATATTGAAAAACAGAAATTCGATGCGGGAAACGAAGCATTTCTTATTTCAAAAAAGGACAATTACCGGGCGATGGGCACGTTCCAGAGCGGAAATACCTTCTTTATCGGGATGATGTATCTGGTGACGCTGGTATTTGGCGGATATTTTATCGCAAAGGGAGAGATGACGGCGTCAGACCTGGCAATGTACGCGATTTACATCGGAATTTTCATCAGTCCGATTCAGATCCTGGTGGAGCTGACGGAGATGCTGCAGAAGGGATTTTCCGGATTCAAGCGTTTCCGCGAGGTCATAGAGGCGGAGCCGGAGATCATCGATGCACCGGATGCAGAAAACCTGAAGGATCCGGAAGGAGACATTACTTTTCATCATGTGGCGTTTAAATACGATGAAAATGAAGATGTGTTAAATGATATCGATTTTACCGTTCCACACGGAAAGTCGATTGCGCTGGTAGGTCCGTCCGGCGGCGGAAAGACGACCATCTGCTCACTTCTTCCGAGATTTTATGATGTGACAAAGGGCAGTATTGAAATTGCCGGTCAGGATGTCCGGAAAATCCGCCTGGAGTCCCTGCGTAAAACCATCGGCATCGTTCAACAGGATGTGTACATTTTCTCCGGATCGATTAAGGAAAATATCGCCTACGGAAAGCCGGGGGCTTCTGATGAGGAAATCGTCCGCGCCGCGAAAGAAGCGGATCTCCATGACTTTATCATGTCTCTCCCGGACGGATATGAGACCTTTGTGGGCGAGCGGGGAACCAGACTGTCCGGAGGACAGAAACAGAGGGTTTCCATCGCAAGAATCTTCCTGAAGAACCCTTCGATCCTGATTCTGGACGAGGCGACCAGCGCACTGGATAACGAAAGTGAGCAGTACATCCAGAAGAGTCTGGAAAAACTGTCCGAGAACCGCACCACCATCACGATTGCGCACCGCCTGTCTACGATCAGAAATGCGGATGAAATTCTGGTTATTGAAAACGGCGTCATCAGCGAACGCGGAACGCACAGCCAGCTGATTCAGCAGGGTGGAACCTATGCGAAATACTGCAGTCTGGCGGAGAACTAGAACAATCCTGCTCCATAAGCAGACGAATAACGGATAAGTCCAACAAAGCCTCCGGGGGAAATCAACCCTCAGGAGGCTTTGTTATGTGCAGCGGGTCACAGCCCGTTCATCCCTTACGCATTTTGTTTTGTCACTAGTCCGATGGCCCCGTAGGCACAGAAGGCGATGATGTTGCAGATGACGATGCTGGCACCGCTCGGGGTTCCGAAGAGGTAGGAGAGGATCAGGCCGATCCAGACACAGAGCACGGAGATGACGGAGGAATTCAGAATGACGGTCCGGAAAGTCTTGCACAGGCGCATGGAGGTCAGCGGCGGGAAGACGATCAGCGCGGAGATCAGCAGCGCTCCCATCATCCGCATGCCCAGGACGATGACCAGTGCTGTGAGCAGGGCGATGATGATGTTCAGCAGGCCCGCATTGGTTCCGGTTGCCCGGGCGAAGTTTTCATCGAATGTGACGGCGAAAATCCGGTTGTAAAAGAGGATGAAGAGCAGCAGGACGACGGCGGAAAGGCAGATGCTGAGGATGATGTCGTCGTGGGACATGCTCAGGATGCTTCCGAACAGGTAGTTATAGACGTCTACATTCATGCCGTTGGTCATGGAGATGATCATAACGCCCACGGCCATGGAGCCGGTGGAAATCAGCGCGATGGCGGCATCTCCGTTGACGCGGCTGTTTTGGGCAATCCACAGCATCAGGACAGATGCGAGGATAACGATCGGGATGGCAACGGCCATCGGCGCGGCGTTCAGGGCCGTGGCAAGGGCGAGGGCACCGAATCCGACGTGGGACAGTCCGTCACCGATCATGGAATAGCGCTTCAGCACCAGGCTGACGCCCAGCAGGGCCGCGCAGAGGGCAATCAGTGTGCCGGCGATGAATGCGCGGACCATGAAGGGATATTCCAGCATTTCTTTCATCAGACTAAGCATATTCCTCCCCCTTTCTGTTTTCTGCTTCTGGCTTCAGCGGGCTTTTTGTTTCCGCAGGGCCGGAAGAATCTTCCGGATTTTTTCGATGCTGCTTCAGCAGGCCGGCATCCTCGGATTCTCCGATAAATTTCCGTCCGATATCACTTTCGATATATTCTTCTGTCGTTCCGTAGAACAGCTGCTGCTGGTGGAGCTGCAGAATGTGTTTTGCGTATTTCAGAGCGGCGTGCATATCGTGGGAAACCATGATAATCGTAATTCCCATCTGTTTGTTGATTGTGTCGATCAGTTCGTACATTTCCTGTGTAACGACCGGATCCAGGCCTGCTGCAGGCTCGTCCAGCAGAAGAATTTTTCTGGTGGCACAAAGAGCACGCGCAAGGAGAACCCTCTGTTTCTGTCCTCCGGACAGCTCCCGGAAGCACTTGTTCTTCAGCGCTGTGATGCCCATGCGCTCCATGTTCTGCGCCGCAAGTTTTCTTTCCTTATGGCTGTAAAACGGGTGGAACTTCATCTGGTTCAGGCATCCGGACAGGACGACCTCCCGGACACTGGCCGGAAAATCCTTCTGAATCTGTGTCGTCTGCGGGAGATAGCCGATGTCGCTTGCGGTCAGGCCGTCCCCGTAAATAATGCTTCCGGAAGACGGCTTTTTCAGCTGGAGGAGGCCCTTGATTAAAGTACTTTTTCCCGCGCCGTTCTGGCCCAGAATATAGAGGTAGTCACCGCTTTCCACGTGAAAGTTCAGGTCTTTCAGTGCGTAGAAACTGGATTCATAACGCATAGTTAAATTTTTACAGCTAATTAAATTCATCAGTCATCATCTTTCTTTTCTATATGTATATAAAGGTGTGTTTGCAGGATTCCAGGCCGCGGTGTGCCGCCGCTGCGCTGATGATCAGTGGTTCAGCGCGTAGTTTAATACCTTTACGTTGTGCTCCATCATCGACAGATAAGTCACGCCGGCTTTTTTCTGCTTTGCTGTGACATTGTGGCAGGAGTAGAAGGTCATGCGGCGGGCGCCAGTGACCTCACAGATGGAATCTGCCATCTGATGGTTCGACAGCTCAATCGTAAAGACCACCGGGATGTGATCCTTTCTGACTTTATCGGTCAGGAAGGACACGGTTCTGGCGCTTGGCTCGGTGTTCGCGGAGCAGCCGGAGAAGGCCGCGTAGTATTTCAGACCCAGTTCATCCGCCAGATAACGGAGCGGGAAGCGGTCGGCAAAAATGATCTCTTTCCTCTTAGCATGGGAAACGACATGTTTAAACTGCCGGTCCAGCCGGGAAAGCTTTCTGACGTATGCCGCCGTGTTTGCTTTATAGTCTTCTTCGTGTTTCGGGTCCAGTTTCTGCATCTCCTTTGAGATTTTCCTGGTGATCTCGATAGCTTTCACTGGTGAAGTCCAGACATGTTCATCCAGATCTTTTGCGTGTTCGTTCCGTTCAGCCGGATTTTCCTGCATGCCTTCCGTTTCTTCTTCTGTTACCGTACTGGTCAGGTCGATTAGTTTGATAGACTTCGGTGCCTGATTTCCCATGGACTGTAAAATTTTCTTTACCCAGCTATCGTTGTCGCCTCCTACGTAAATGAAGAGGTCAGCGCTTTGAATTTCCCGGATGTCTTTAGGAGTAGGTTCATAGGAATGCGCCTCTTCACCGGGTTTCAGGAGCATCTTTACGTCAGCGTCTTTTCCTCCAATCTGCCTTGCAAAGTCGTATGGGGTGAAGATTGTGGCGACGATTTTCAGTTTGTGGGAAGAAGCTGTCTTCTTGCTGGATGCTTTTTGTCCTGCGCCGCAGGCGGAAGTGAGCAGCGTGGTGAATACAAGAAGAAGGGAAAGCAGAATAACGGAAAGTCTGCACGCAGTAATTCTGTTATTTTTCATGGCGATCTGCTTCCTTCTTATTATTTTCCTTTTCCTCTTCCTCCATCTGCCGGCATTCTTCGCAGATGCCGTAGAGAACCGTGCGCCCGGGGTCTAGGGTGAATCCGTGACCTGCCTGAATGTGATCGGTGATTTTCTGCATCTCTTCACAGTGCAGGTGGATCAGACGGCCGCAGCGCTCGCACATCATGTGGTATTCGCCCGGATGGCAGCGCGTTTCTTCATTTAAGTATTCATAGCAGGCACTCTGTCCGCTGCCTGCCTCGTATTTCCGGACCTGATTCTCTGCCACCAGCCGGTCCAGGGTCCTGTAAATCGTGGTGGTTCCGATATGTATTCCATTATCTTCCAGCAGACGCTGAAGAGACCCGGCAGTTACGTGTTTTCCAGGATGCTGCTTCAGATAGTCCAGGATTGCGTCCTTCTGCCGCGTCTTATATTCTGATTTTGACATTGTTTTCGCTTCCTCATCATAAAATGAAAACCGTTTTCAGTTTTATATCATATACAGAAACTGGGAATTTGTCAACCGCCTGTATACACGTTCTTGCTTATATCCCTTTTTCATGTGGTATACTTTAAGAGATGCCTTCCGGCACGCACCGATACAGCAGGGACAAAATGCAGCTGTGCGGCGGGCCGAAGGGAAAGGAGAAATGGGTATGACAGAAAAAGAACTCCAGAAATACCAGGAAGGGCTCCTGTCCTGTGCACTGTTTAAGGGAATGGATCTTTCGGAAATCGGGCATTGTCTGTCCTGCAGCGGGTCCCGGGTCAAAAAATACGGAAGAGGAGAACAGATCTTCAATGAAGAGGATCATCCGGAGTATCTGATGATCCTGCTTTCTGGAAAAGTTCAGGTGGGAAAAGAATATCTGGACAGCCGGCGGGCGGTAATGGCGGATTTTACGGATCCGGGAGAAATGTTCGGAGAAGTTCTTTTGTTTTTAGACAAGGAGAATTACGAATATTACGCAGAAGCTCAGAATGCTTCAGATCTTCTTCTGATGCCAAAGAATTTTACTTTTCAGTCCTGCGGAAATGCCTGCGAATGGCATCAGAAGCTGATTCACAATATGATTGCCGTATTTGCGAAAAAAGCATATTTCTTAAACCGCAGGCTTCAGATCATGAGCTGCTCGACCCTGAGGCAGAAAATCGCGAAGACCCTTCTGGTCTATTTGTCCGATCATCCCGGTAAACCGTTTGCCATGAGCCAGGCGGATCTTTCCGAATTTCTGAATGCGGCCAGACCTTCTGTTTCCAGAGAACTGAATCACATGAGGGAAGAAGGCCTGATCTGTATGGAGAAACGGAAGATCACCGTGCCGGATATGGACAGGCTGATCGATCTGATCTAGTTATTCCAGATATTCAGGACTGCCCGGATAAAGAATTTGCAAGATCGGAATAAAATTTTGCGTAATGTAACATTTGTTATCGAAACCGTTCTGAAGCCATGCTATACTTCAGTTGTTGTTTGAAAGAAGCGCGTCGGAAAAGACGCAGGGAATAAAAGAAATCATTTAAAGGAGGACGTTATGGAAGATAAGATGTTTTGCTTTCAGTGCCAGGAGACAGCAGGAAACAAGGGATGCACAAAGGCCGGCGTATGTGGAAAGAAGCCGGAAACTGCAGGACTGCAGGACCTTCTGATCTACGTTACAAAGGGACTGTCCGCAGTTACCACAAGAATGCGTGATGAGAATAAGGAAGTTCCAAGAGACGTTGATCATATGGTAACAGAAAACCTGTTCACCACAATCACCAATGCAAACTTCGATGACGCAGCGATCAGAGAGAGAATTACAGAGACTCTGTATGAGAAGGAAAAGCTGCTGCATCAGGTAGACAACCGCGACAATCTGCCGGAAGCAGCAGAGTGGAACGGACCGGAAGAGTCTTATGAAGAGAAGGCAGCATCCGATGAAGTTGGCGTTCTGGCTACTGTCGATGAAGACATCAGAAGCCTCCGCGAGCTGATCACTTACGGACTGAAGGGTCTGGCAGCTTACACCAAGCATGCAAACGTCCTCGGAAAAGAAGATCCGGATGTTGACGCATTCGTTCAGAAGGCACTGGCTCAGACACTGGATGATACAATGACCGCTTCCGAGTACATCAACCTGACTCTGGAAACAGGAAAGAATGGTGTTCAGGGAATGGCTGACCTGGATGAGGCGAACACGTCTGCTTACGGAAACCCGATTATCTCCGAAGTCAACATCGGAACAAGAAACAATCCGGGAATCCTGATTTCCGGACACGACCTGAAGGATCTGGAAATGCTGCTGGAGCAGACCAAGGGTACAGGCGTTGACGTTTACACCCATTCCGAGATGCTCCCGGGAAATTACTATCCGGCATTCAGAAAATATGACAACCTGGTAGGAAACTACGGGAATGCATGGTGGAAGCAGAGAGAAGAGTTCACTTCCTTCCATGGTCCGATTCTGATGACTACCAACTGCATCGTTCCGCCGACAGCCAACAGCACATATAAGGATAAGATGTTCACAACAGGAGCTGCAGGCTTCCCGGGCTGCAAGCACATCGAGGCAGACGAGAACGGCCACAAGGATTTCTCCGAGATCATCGAGCTCGCTAAGACATGTGAACCGCCAGAGCAGATTGAAGAGGGAACAATCGTCGGAGGATTTGCTCACGCTCAGACACTGGCTCTTGCTGACAAGGTTGTTGAGAATATCAAGAACGGTTCCATTAAGAAGTTCATCGTTATGGCTGGATGCGACGGCCGCATGAAGAGCAGAGATTACTATACAGAGTTTGCAAAGGCTCTGCCAAAGGACACCATTATCCTGACTGCAGGCTGTGCAAAGTATAAGTACAACAAGCTGAACCTCGGCGATATCAACGGAATTCCGCGTGTTCTGGATGCAGGACAGTGCAACGACTCCTTCTCCCTGGTTATGATCGCTATGGCACTGAAGGACGTATTCGGACTGGACGACATCAACGATCTGCCAATCGAGTTCAACATTGCATGGTATGAGCAGAAGGCTGTCATCGTACTGCTTGCTCTCCTGTCCCTGGGCGTAAAGAACATTCACCTCGGACCGACACTGCCGGCATTCCTGTCACCTACAGTTGCTCAGGTTCTGGTCGACACATTCGGAATCGCAGGAATCGGCACAGTAGAAGACGACATCAAGCTCTTCACTGCTGAGAAGGAGACAAAGACTGACGCAGCAGAGGAGACAGCTGACGATGGTTCTGCTGAGGGTCCTGTTACATCCGACATGCTGGTTGGCGAAATCATTTCCCAGTTCCCGGAGACAGCAGATGCTCTGATGAACTGCGGCATGCACTGCCTGGGCTGCCCGTCCTCCCAGATGGAGTCCCTGAGAGATGCCTGCTACGTTCACGGTCTGGACGTCAATGCAGTCCTGAAGGCTGTTAACGACGCAGTTGGAAAATAAGGAAAAAGAAAAGCAATAAAGCAATAAAGCAATACCTGTTCCGGGCGGCATTCTGAAGATGCCGCCCGGAGATTTAAAAAAGAAGGTCCGGGCAGTTTGGAAATACTGCGAAGTTCCTTCCTGAATAAGAGGAGAATAGAAATGAGTAAGTTCCTTGGACCGATTCACTTCTGGCTGTATCACAAGATCCAGCTTCAGGAGGGAATGACGGACGCAATCGTGAAATACGGAAAAGAGAATAATTGGAATGTTCTTGCAGATTCTGCTTTGTCGGAAGATGTAAAGCCGGTGGAGATGCCGCAGCTGGACACCGTCATTGACGGAGGAAACATCCACGGATGGCTGCAGGCGAGAATCGGAGCGGCAGAAGACAGAAGCGCAAGGCTTGTCAGCGCAATTCTGGATGAGGATGCGTCCCGCATGGACGATCTGAAGAAGGCGGCAAAAGCATTCGGAGAAGAGAATAGGGCGGAAATCAAAGATGCACAGGAAGCCTATCAGCTGCTGAATGACAGCCTTCTCGACGGTATGCCTTGTGATAACGTCAATCAGCTGACCGAGCAGTCAGAGGACCGCGTAAGCTGGAGCAGAGTGCAGGACATGCACGCGGGAAGCTACCAGGTACTGGGAAAGGACGATGCGCCGTATTATGCCCTGCGTGAGGCTATGGTATCCGGAATGCTGGATGGAAGCGGCTATAAATATTCTGATCATGACGGATCCTGTGTAATTAAGAAGGCAGATGTGAAACTCGGTATGTATGCCGTCGATCTGATGATGGATGAACACCAGAACATTCACTACATGCTGCAGGTCGTAGACCGAATCTGCTGCGGAATTCTGGATGGTGCGGACGTAGATGCGGATGAACTCAGAAGGATTATTGATTTCATCAGAAAGTATGCAGACCGTCATCATCACGGAAAGGAAGAGAATTTCCTATTCCCGAGAATGGTGGAAGACCTGGGAATGGTTGCGGAGAACCTGATCACTCACGGCATGCTGGTTGAGCATGACCTGGGAAGAGAGCATATCCGTGAGGCTGAAGAGGCACTGAATCTCTATGAGAAGGAGCCGAAGACCGAGCATAAGCTGCAGCTGCTTGCTCATCTGATGGGTTATGCGAACCTGCTTCAGCGTCATATCGAGAAGGAAAACAATGTTGTCTATACCTTCGCGAATAACCAGCTTTCTGAAGAGGCAAAGGAAGAAGTCAACCAGAAGTGCCGCGACTATGAGCGCAAGCCGCAGTCCATGATCACCAGAGAACTCCACCTGTCTTTCCTGAAAACTATGATGGAAAAATACGGTGTTACAGAGGACGATTAGATCGCAGACTGCTGAAAGAAACATTGCAGTACCCATAACAAATCACTCCCATGAGACAGTGATTCTGTCTCGATGTAAGATTATATAGCAGGAAAAGACGGCTGAGGTGTGAGTCAGCCGTCTTTTCGTTCTGCGGGGCAGACCCTGTCCGACCGGGAACTGCATCTTGACACCATCATAACACCCTCCTGGTTTGACAGGACTCTTCTGCAGTGTTACGATAATGAACACAGAAGAATAACATGCACGTACATAAAGGGGAGCTGAAAGGCTGAGAAAGGTAAGATCCTGACCCTGAAAACCTGATTTGGATAATGCCAGCGGAGGGATTATGGAATATGAATTTTGAAGGGGCTTTTCCGGAAGGAAGGCTCCTTTTTCTATGCTTCCGGATTATTCGGGCTGCGGGCGGAATTTCAGAGAATTTTTCGGAATTCTGCGGAAATCCTGCCGCGCGCATGCTTCTTCCTGCGGCAGATTGGGGGCACCACCTTCGGCCGCTATAGAAAATTAATGCGTTTCTGAGAAAGGAGAACTCAAGATGAAAATGAAAACCGCATTAACAATCGCTGGATCAGATTCCAGCGGAGGCGCTGGAATTCAGGCAGACATTAAGACGATGACGGCCAATGGAGTTTATGCCATGAGCGCAATTACCGCTCTTACGGCACAGAACACCACCGGTGTCGCAGATGTCCTGGAATCCACGCCTGAGTTCCTGGAAAAGCAGCTGGACTGCATTTTTACAGATATCTATCCAGATGCGGTAAAGACAGGAATGGTATCCTCGAATGAACTGATCATGGTGATTACCGATAAGCTGAAGCAGTATGACGCAAAGCACATCGTCGTGGACCCGGTCATGGTTGCGACCAGCGGAGCAAGACTCATCAGCGAAGATGCTGTCGATGCTCTGAAAAACAAGCTTCTGCCGCTGGCAGAGGTCATTACGCCGAATATTCCGGAGACGGAAGTTCTGGCAGAGATGCCGGTAAAGTCAGAAGAAGACATGATTGCGGCTTCTAAGAAAATCATGGAGCATTACGGCTGTGCCGTTCTCTGCAAGGGTGGTCATCAGCTGAGCACCGCCAACGACCTGCTCGTTGACGCTGAAGGCGCACACTGGTTCAGAGGAAAGCGCATCGATAATCCGAATACCCACGGAACAGGCTGTACGCTGTCCAGCGCCATTGCATCCAACCTCGCAAAGGGCCGGGATTTGAAAACTTCTGTCCGCCTTGCCAAGGCCTATATTTCCGGCGCACTTGCTGCGATGCTGGATCTGGGAAAGGGCAGCGGCCCGATGAATCATGCCTTCCGAATCGAAGGAGAGTACGGAGATCTGCTTCCGGAGGAGGACGCAGATGAATAAAAAAACATCGGTCTTCAGCAATGCGCTGATCTGGTTCGGCGCGGGCGTGTCCATTGCGGAGATCCTGACCGGAACCTACTTTGCAGGGCTGGGATTTCAGAAGGCGCTGCTGGCAATCCTTCTGGGCCATCTGATTGGCGGCGTCATGATGCTTCTGGCCGGTCTGATCGGAGGTTTTGAAGAAAAGAGCGCCATGGAAACGGTCAGCATGAGCTTTGGAACCGTCGGCTGCAAGCTGTTTGCTATCCTGAATGTCCTGCAGCTCCTGGGATGGACGTCCATTATGACTTACGACGGAGCTGTATCGGCCCAGTCGATTTTCCACATGGGCATCTGGTTCTGGGCACTGCTTATGGGTGTTCTGATCCTGATCTGGATCCTGGTGGGCGTGACCAATCTGGGAAAGCTGAATTTGGTTTCCATGGTCCTGCTGCTGATTTTGTCGGTTGTGCTGTTCAAGCTGGTATTCTTCAGCGGTCATACTATGGGACGCGTTTCTCCGGGTGAGCTGACCTTCGGCGGCGCTGTAGAACTTGCGGTTTCCATGCCGCTCAGCTGGCTTCCTCTGATTTCCGATTACACAAGAGAAGCAGAGAAACCTGCGGCAGCGACTGCAGCAAGTGTTGTGACTTACAGCATCGTTTCCGTCTTCATGTTTGTGATCGGGATGGGCGCTTCTCTGTTTACCGGAGAGACAAATATCGCTGTCATTATGACCAAGGCGGGTCTTGGCATCGCCGGACTTCTGATCGTCATCCTGTCCACGGTAACGACAACCTTCCTGGACGCATACTCCGCGGGGGTATCCAGTGTGACGGTTTATCATAAGATCAATGAAAAACACGCGGCGCTCATCATTACCATTATCGGAACGGCCGGAGCGATGATCTTCAACATGGATAATATCACCAATTTCCTGTATTTTATCGGAAGCGTTTTTGCGCCGATGATTGCTGTGCAGGCGGCAGATTACTTTATCCTGAAGAGGGCGGACTGCGAGGACCGGTTTAACTGGGTCAATCTGATCGTCTGGCTGATCGGATTTATCCTCTACCGCTGGCTGATGACCGTAAATACCCCGGTGGGGAATACCCTTCCGGATTTTGTGATCACCATGGTTTTATGCGTGATTGCGAACCTTCTTGCAGGCAGAGGCCGCAGGAGAGTGTAGACAAAAAATATCGTATATGGGGAAAAGCAAGGAGTTTCCTTGCTGGAGGCTGCCGGAAAGCTCTGGAATTTCAGGGCTTTCCGGCAGCCGTTTCTTTTTGTCCTGAAAAAGAAACATAAGTTAGGCTTGTTTTATTATACCCTGTGGGGGTATAATGCATATGTTAGCGAGAGAGGAGAAAAAGCAGAAGATAAAAATGCCGGAGGAGGGGATAAAATGTCATGTGAAGCATGTGAGAAGATGCCGGATGAAAAGAATCCGCAAAAGCACGCGGACGCCACCGTTCACGCAGATGGATCGGTGACGGTCGATGACGGATGCTGCAAGATGAAAAAGCGTTCGCCTAAGGAGTACCGGGACCTGATCAACCGGCTGAGCCGCATTGAAGGACAGATCCGGGGAATCCGGAGGATGATTGAGGAAGATGCCTACTGCCCGGATGTGCTGAGACAGTCCTCGGCCGCGGCAGCAGCATTGAACAGTTTCAATAAGGTGCTTCTGGCTAGTCATATTAAAACCTGTGTCGCCGATGACATCAGAAATGGCAGAGATGAATCCATCGACGAACTGGTGAATATGCTGCAGAAAATGATGAAGTAGCCTGAGAAAAGGGGGATTCAAAATGAATTTCGGAGTTATCGTTGTTATAGCCGTTATTGCCTTGATTCTTGTTTTTGCCATCAGAAAGTCCATTAAAACCGTCAAAGGCGGATGCTGCGGAGGCGGCGGAGGAGATCTGAAGCCGCTGAAGAAGGAACTGGACGGCAAGGTCGTTTCTGAAAAGATCATGCACATTGACGGCATGCACTGCAAGAACTGCCAGTACCGTGTGCAGAGAGCGCTGGACCGGATTGACGGTGTATCTTCCGATGTCAGCTTTAAGAAGAACCAGGCCGTTGTGAAGATGGATCGTGAGGTTTCCGATGAGCGCCTGTCTTCCGCAGTAACGAACACGGGATATGAGGTTTCCGGAATTGAAGCGGTGCCGGTAGCATAATGACTGAAGGGGCAGGATCATGCTGCCGGGGCGGGCCGGCTGCCAGGAAGCAGGGGTATCCGGGCGCCTGGCCTGATTCTTTAATCGGGAAACGAAGTAGGGAAATGAGCTTATCAGGGTTTCTGATAAAGAAAGGAAAAAGAGATGAAGCAGGATTATAACGTAAGTGGGATGAGCTGCGCGGCCTGCCAGGCAAGGGTGGAAAAAGCCGCGGGGAAGCTTCCCGGTGTGGAGAGCTGCACCGTCAGCCTGCTGACCAACTCGATGAGAGTTGAGGGGAATGTGTCTCCGAGCGAGGTCATCAAGGCCGTGGAAGACGCGGGTTACGGTGCCGAGCTGAAAGGCGGCGAGGCAAACAAGTCTACTGCGGATATGTATGCAGAAGAAGAGAAGGCACTGGAAAATAAGGACGTGCCGGTGATGAAGAAGAGACTGATTTCTTCCGTCATCTTCCTGCTGGTGCTGATGTATTTCTCCATGGGTCATATGATGTGGAGCTGGCCGCTGCCGTCCTTCTTTGAAGGAAATATGGTGGCTGTCGGCATCCTGGAGATGCTGCTGGCCGGAATGATCATGGTGATCAACCAGAAATTCTTCACCAGCGGATTCAAGTCACTGATTCACCGTGCGCCGAACATGGACACGCTGGTTGCGATGGGTTCGATGGTGTCCTTCGCCTGGAGTTTTGTCGTCCTGATGAAGATGACAAAAGACCAGATCACCGGTGGAGACGCAGCGGCGATGGCAGACATGCATAATCTGTATTTTGAGTCGGCCGCGATGATCGTCACGCTGATCACGATTGGAAAGCTGCTGGAAGCCGTTTCCAAGGGCAGAACCACGGACGCCCTGAAAGGCCTGATGAAACTGGCTCCTAAGACTGCGGTTATCGAAGTAAACGGTCAGGAGCAGGAGATTCCGATCGATCAGCTGAATGTCGGCGATGTGTTCATCGTCCGCGCCGGAAGCAATGTCCCTGTTGACGGTGAAATTATCGAAGGAAGCGGCGCGTTTGATGAGTCCGCGCTGACTGGAGAAAGTATTCCGGTAGATAAAGAAGCGGGAGACCGTGTTTCTGCAGCAACCACCAGCAGTTCCGGCTATGTCAAGGCAAGAGCCCTGAGAGTCGGAAAGGACACGACCCTGTCCCAGATCATTCAGATGGTCAGCGATGCGGCAGCAACCAAGGCGCCGATCGCCAAGATTGCGGACAAGGTATCCGGAATTTTCGTACCGACCGTACTCCTGGTCGCACTTGCGACATTTCTGATCTGGCTCCTGGCAGGCGGCGCACTTCCGTATGCCCTGTCCAGAGGCATCGCTGTCTTAGTTGTCAGCTGCCCGTGTGCGCTGGGACTTGCAACACCAGTTGCCATCATGGTCGGAAACGGGAAGGGCGCCAAGAACGGAGTCCTCTTCAAGACCGCCGCTTCGCTGGAAGAGACCGGACGCGTGGATATCGTTGCGCTGGATAAGACCGGCACCATCACCGAGGGACATCCTCAGGTAACCGACATCATTCCTGCAGAGGGATTCACGGAAGATCAGCTTCTGAAACTCGCGGGGGCCCTGGAGTCCAAGAGTGAGCATCCGCTGGCCAGAGCAATTATGGATAAACTTTCCGAATCCGGCATGGCTGAAGAGGCTGTGGACGATTACCAGACCCTGTCTGGAAGTGGAGTCTCCGGAGTATACCACGGAAAGCAGCTCTTTGGAGGAAACGCTCGTTTCATTTCGACAAAGGCTGAAATTTCAAGGGAACAGTCGGAAGCGGCTGACCGCCTGGCAGACCAGGGAAAGACCTGCCTCTACTTTACCGAAGACGGAACATCCGCCGGCATGATTGCCGTTGCCGATACCATTAAGGAAGACAGCGCCCAGGCAGTGAAAGAACTGCAGAATATGGGTATACATGTCGTAATGCTGACCGGAGACCACGAGAAGACCGCTAAGGCGATCGGTGCTCAGGCCGGTGTAGATGAAGTCATCGCAGGCGTCCTGCCTGACGGAAAAGAATCCGTCATCCGGAAGCTGCAGAAATTCGGCAAGGCTGCCATGGTCGGAGACGGCATCAATGATGCGCCGGCCCTGACCAGAGCCGATACGGGAATCGCCATCGGAGCCGGCGCAGACGTCGCCGTTGACGCGGCCGATGTCGTCCTGATGAACAGCAAGTTGACGGATGTATCCGCCGCCATCCGCTTAAGCCGTGCGACCCTGCGGAACATCCACGAGAACCTGTTCTGGGCATTCTTCTACAACGTCCTGCTGATGCCTCTCGCTGCCGGTGCTTACGCCCACCTGCTCGGCATTACCATGAACCCGATGCTCGGCGCTGCAGCCATGAGTCTGTCCAGCTTCTGCGTTGTCACCAACGCCCTGAGACTGAACCTCTTTGACTTGCATAATGCCGCAAAAGATAAAAAGAAAAAGAACGCGATTTCAGCAGAAACCCTGATTACACAGGATTCTGAGGAAGATAAAGATGCAGCTGGAGCTGAATCCGCTGCAGCAATCACGGAAGGAGAAGACGATATGAAAAAGACAATCAAGATTGAAGGAATGATGTGCGAGCACTGTGAAGCTACTGTAAAGAAAGCCCTGGAGGCCCTGGACGGAGTCGATTCCGCGGAAGTCAGCCATACAGCAGGACAGGCAGTCGTAAACATGAGCAGCGATGTCGCTGACGACGTACTGAAGAAAGCAGTAGAAGATAAGGATTACGAAGTCAAGAGCATTGCGTAGCTTTGTACTGACCCTGTATGAACATAATGAAAGAGACTGCTGCACAATTTTTTAACTTTGTGCGCAGTCTCTGCCTTTGTTGAAAAGCTTACTCCTCTTCGAACTGTTTGATATGTTTTTTCAGTGCGTTGAAGGTCTCTTCGCTCAGATCGTGCTCGACACGGCAGGCGTCCTCTCTGGCGGTGTCTGGATCGACGCCGATATTTTCGAACAGAGACGAGAGAACGCGGTGACGTTCATAGATGCTGCTGGCAATTTCCATGCCGGAGTTGGTCAGGTGGATCATGCCTTCCTTATCCATCTCAATGTGACCCTCCTCTTTCAGGCGGCGGGTCGCGTAAGATACACTCGGTTTAGTGACGCCGAGCTGATTGGCGATGTCCACGGAGCGTACATATCCGTGCTCATTATGCAGCATCAGAATGGCTTCCAGATAATCTTCTGCTGATTTACGTACTTTTCCCATATGCTTGTTGCAGGAGAACGGTATGCTGAGCTGTTCTCCTGATCTCCTTTCTCTCATCTGCCGATGAAAATTATTCATGACAAAACACGATCCGGCAAGGCTGTATCCGTGTATTCTGCCGCATACACAACAGTTCTGCCATCTCGTGCAGTTTCATTACATTTCTGATTCATCTCTTACTATCATTTTAAATTGTATACTATATATATTACCATTATTTCCGGATTTATACCATAGTTTTCCATATTTCCTATAGATGATCTTTATTGATCCCGGCCTGCGAACTTCTGGAATGGGGTCAGTCCGTCATCACCACTTTTGCAGCCTGACAAGAGCAGTGTTCCGGGAAAGAACGTTTCTTTCTTGTTTTAAGATATGGCAGGTAAGGCCGGCAGTGGTCTATAATACAATATGTAGATGCAGATTATAGCAGGGAATGTCGATAGAAGAAAATGAAACAGAGTACGGATATATTTTCTCGGGAAGGATGTGAAACAGATGAAGAGTGAAGTAACGATGGAAGAACTGGAAAAACTTCTGAAGACGCGTGAGTCCGGGAAACTGCCTTCGATGAAAGAGATGGTGTTTATAAATATGGATTTATCCGGTATGGATCTATCCGGGCTTGATTTAAGATGGGCAGATTTTACCGACTGCCGGCTGGAGGAAACACGATTTGACGGAAGTGATCTGTCCAACGCCTGTTTCCGCAGGGTAAGTCTGAAAGACGCCAGTTTCCGCGGCTGCACCATGCATGGAACGGATCTCAGATGGGATGACCTTCGCGGCATGCACATTGAAGGCGCAGATATTTACGCTGCTCAGCTGGAAGGATCTCAGGTTGAGGGTATCGTCGACGATGAGAACACAAAACATTTCCGGATGGCCTGTCCGGAAAAAGGCCCGTTTGTGGGATATAAAAAGTGCTTCAACAATACGCTGGTACAGCTGCTCATTCCGGCGGACGCCAAGCGTGTCATGGCGACCACCAGGGCCGGACGCTGCAGCAAGGCCAAGGTCCTGTCCATCAAGACCTTCGACGGAACGCAGAGCTTCGAAGAAACCTGCGCACTGGCAGATCCGAACTTCATCTATAAAAAGGGCTGCTGGGTGCATGTCGATACCTTTGATGAAAACCGCTGGCTGGAGTCCACGCCGGGGATTTATTTCTGGCTGACCCCGGAAGAGGCCCTGGCCTATTAAATGGATCCGAGGCCTGCAGAATAAGCAGTCTGTTCCGGGAAAGCGGAGAGAGCGGGAGTGCGTGATTAAGCGGACGGTGTCTCGCTCTCTGTTTCCTTGCGCGTTTTCTTTTTGTCCTCTCGGAAAAAGGCAATCGCAGTGCCCATCAGGATGGCAATTCCGCAGAATACCTGCAGAGCGAAGGTCGGAAGCTGACTGTCTGGAATGATCATGGCAAGAATGCCCATGGCGGCTGCCGGCGGGATCCAGAGACTGCTTTGTTTGATGGTCAGGAAGCTGCAGACAATGACGCAGATTACACAAAGCGTCAATGGAAGATGCAGCGTGTTGATGATCAGAAAGCGGAAAAAGGCGCCGTATGCCGCACAGGCGGTAACCAGCAGTGAAACAGCCAGCGGGCGTTTCCGTGCCGGACTTTTCGGATTGGTGAATTCTGTAAAGGCAACCAGAACCGGAGGAGCCGCCATGAACAGGAGTTTTGCGTTGATGGCGATCCAGGCAAACAGCATGACGGTGACGATGCGCTTTCCGGCACTGACCAGGTCATTTCTGCCCGGAGCAGGAACCGGTGTGAAGACGGCAGGAATACGTTTCCCGGTCCTGACCAGGATTTCATGCAGGATGATGACGCCCAGGGTCAGGGAAGACGCAGAAATCGGGTAGACGATGCTGTGTGTCTGCAGGATGACCGGCAGGACTGCTGCACTGATGATCGGTGCCATGGTCGTTCCGCCGAAAAGGTAGAAGATCTGGCTGACAAGGAAGGCAAGGATGATCTGATACCAGAGCGGAAGCGGCACATAGAGGACAATCAGAAGTCCGGACCAGGCGCAGCAGCTGATCAGGATGAACATGCGCAGAGAGCTGACTCTCCATGGCTGACGCGGTGAAACCAGATACCCCAGTGCCATAGCCGCAATTTCCGGGAAGATGACTTCTTTATCATGCATGCCTTCAGAGACGGCTGCCATGGCGAGCAGGATTGCGGCGGCGAAGATCAGAGAAACCGCGTTCAGTTTATTCCCTTTGCCAGTGCTGTTTTCCGTGCTGATGCGCGTGATTGTTTTCGTAATTTTCAACATTGTATTTTACCTTTTTTAGACATTGAGATTATTTAATCTTTATTTTACTACATACTGCTAGGTTGTACAAGAAGAGCGGGGGTATGCTGTGCAGTGTGAACAGCTGTCGCAGGGAGGCAGCACGGGATGGCTTTCTCTGTAAGATAGCTGCGGAGATTCCGTTCACGGCTCTGCCTGTCTTGCCGGGGAAGGGCAGCGTTCAGCTTTCCTTCTTTGCGCGGTTATTTTTGTCTGTTAGACTTCTTTTATGATAATTATATGAATAAATTTTCATATAAAGGATTGACAAGCCGAGTTAGTTTAGTTAAACTAATATATGTTAAATACAGCTAATGAAAAGCAGAGGCGTTTAACCTATGCTTTCCGATGCAAAAATCAGGACGAGAGATACCGTTATGCTGCGGTGTCTGGAAAGGAAGATCGATGATACCGATTACAATGATGAATCCGGGAGATACGGTCAGAATTAAGAAGATTACCGGCAGTGACAAGGTGCGCCAGCATCTGTCTGAGCTGGGCTGTGTCGTCGATGGTGAAATTACAATTATCTCCAGAATGGGAGGGAATGTAATTATCCAGGTGAAGGACAGCCGCGTTGCTCTGGATCGCAGTATGGCAAACCGTATTCTTGTCTAGAAGGGGGAAGTCAGATGAAAACATTGAAAGATCTCCAGATCGGAGAGACGGCAACGGTCGTGAAAATCACTGGTGCCGGTCCGACCAAGAGAAGAATCATGGATATGGGCGTGATCAAAGGCGCTAAGGTCATGGTTAGAAAGGTCGCACCGCTGGGCGATCCGATTGAGATAAACCTGAGGGGATATGAGCTTTCCCTGAGAAAAGCTGAGGCAGAAAACATTATTGTTGAGTAACAAGTACAGTGTCCGTATGGCACGGACGAGTTTCAATCATTGATGGGACTGCGGATGCAGATCGATTGGAGTTAAATTTTTTTTCGGTATGAGTAAGATGCGGCTAACTTATGGTAAGGGAATTGAACTCCAGAAAATGGAAAGCGCCGCGGACGCAAATCAGCGGCATATAAGCGAAACGCGAATGGTCGCAGGAGAAAGTGATCTTCTGGGACCGGCGGAATGACACGCAGGAGGCTGTGAGCTGCAGCGCTCCGATTCATACATTCATTCAGCCTGCATGAGAAAGAAAGGAGAATCAGCGCGTGGAAATTAAGATTGCGCTGGCCGGAAACCCGAACTGCGGAAAAACAACCCTGTTCAACGATTTGACAGGAAGCACGCAGTATGTCGGAAACTGGCCCGGAGTTACCGTTGAGAAGAAGGAAGGACGTCTGAAGGGTCATAAAGATGTCATTATTCAGGACCTTCCGGGAATTTATTCATTATCTCCATATACCATGGAGGAAGTGGTTTCGAGAAATTATCTGGTAAATGAAAAGCCGGACGCTATTATTAATATCATTGACGGAACCAACGTAGAGAGAAACCTGTATCTGACCACTCAGGTACTTGATCTGAACATCCCGACCGTTATTGCCGTTAACATGTATGACCTGGTCAGGAAAAACGGAGACCGTCTCGATCTCCATAAGCTTGCAAAAGAGCTGGGCTGCCCGGTTATTCCGATCAGCGCCCTGAAGGGTGAGGGCGGAGCCGAGCTCGTTGACAAGGCCATTGAAATCGCTCAAAAACATCAGAGAGCAGAAGCTCCGCATGTATTTGAGGGCAGCGTAGAGCACGCCATCGCTCATATCGAAGAGTCCATTTCACCGTTTGTGGATAAAAACAACCTTAGATGGTACGCCATCAAGCTGTTCGAAAGAGACGAGAAGGTCATCGAAGAGCTGAAGCTGGACGAAGCTCTGATGAAGCACCTGGATATGCACATTCAGGACTGCGAGAAAGAAATGGACGATGATGCAGAGAGTATCATCACCAACCAGCGTTACACCTACATTCAGAAGGTGGTAGACGACGCTGTCCATCAGAAGAGAGCAAGAGGAAACATGACCCTGTCCGACAGAATCGACCGTGTCGTCACAAATAAGTGGCTGGCGCTGCCGATTTTCGCCTGCGTCATGTTCCTGATGTACTATATTTCCATTTCCACACTCGGTGGATGGCTGACCGACTGGACCAACGATACCCTGTTTGGAACATGGATTACCAATGCCGCAAATGCCGGACTGAAGGCTATCGGTTCCCCAGCCTGGCTGCAGAGCCTGCTGGTTGACGGAATCATCGGCGGTGTCGGAACCGTGCTCGGATTCGTTCCGCAGATGGTACTGATCTTCATCTTCATGGCCATCCTGGAAGATTCCGGATATATGGCGAGAGTCGCCTTCATCATGGACCGTCTCTTCCGCCGTTTCGGACTGTCGGGTAAATCCTTCGTTCCTATCCTGATCGGAACAGGATGCGGAGTACCGGCGATCATGGCTACACGTACGATTGAAAACGAGCGAGACCGCAGAATGACCATCATGCTTTGTACATACCTCCCATGCGGAGCAAAGCTGACCATCATCGGCGTTATCGTTTCTACATTCTTCCCGGGATCCAAGTTCATTGCACCAGCAATGTACTTCCTCGGAATTGCCGTTATCGTCCTTGCAGGAATTGCGCTGAAGAAGGTCGGCTACTTTGCCGGCGATCCGGCACCGTTCGTCATGGAGCTGCCTGCTTACCATCTTCCGACGGTAAAAGGTGTTGCCATCCATACATGGGACCGCGCTAAGCACTTCATCATGAAGGCCGGAACCATCATCTTTTCCATCACCGTAATCCTGTGGTTCCTGGAGAGCTTCAACTTCCAGCTGCAGATGGTTGACATGAACCACTCCATGCTGGCCGCTATCGGACATGCACTGCACTGGATCTTCATTCCGCTCGGATTCGGAAGCTGGAAGGGAACAGTTGCCGCGATTTCCGCCTTCGCCGCAAAAGAGCAGGCGACATCCACGCTGGCACTGCTCGGTGGATTCAACGAAGCAAGCAGAGCCGGAATGCATGCGATCTTCGCAGGTCCTGGAGTTCCGTCCGCTACACTGGCGGCCTTCAGTTTCCTGATGTTCAACCTCTTCGACCCACCGTGCCTGGTTGCCATGGTAACTGCATTCAAGGAACAGGGTCAGCAGAGATGGGGCTGGTACACCGTAGGATTCCAGTTCCTGGTCGGTTTCATGATGTCCTTCATCACTTATCAGATGGGAGCATGGCTGATTTACGGTGTCTCCTTTGGTGTTGGACAGGCTGTTGCTCTGGTGGTCATCGCATTTATTGTTTACTGCGTTGTCCGCAGGCCGTCTAAGGGTAAGAGTGAAGATCTGCCGGAAGGCGAGCCTGCCGTTAAATAACCCAATACGCGGTTAATCCTTCCTCAGGGACAAAATGTAACTGAGCAAGGTTAATCGGATGAAATCTGCCGATTTCATCTCTTGCACCGGACTGCCCGGTACTGTTAAGTGCCGGCGGCCCGGTTATAAAAAATACATGAGTTAGACATATCTAATTAATAATAGACGCGTTTAACAAAGAAATGGATGGGTATCATAAGAATGTCTTCAGAAGGAGCAAGTTACCTTTTGGAAACACACAAACACACAAACAAAAAACAAACTCAGATAAAAATATTGAGAAAGATCGGCCTGATGCGGCTGCTTTTGGAGGTATTGATATGAACCCTATTGTTATTATCCTGATTATTGTAATTGCTGCATTGTTCCTGCTTGCGCTCCGTCACTCGATCAAGAATGCCGGAAAGTGCAGTGACTGTGACGGAACCAAGTGCGGAACCTGTGCGGCACTGAATGAGATGGCGGAAGACCTGCAGAAGAAAGAGGCAGGCCGAACGCAGAAGTAAATATGCACAGGACAGATCCGTTCTGTTCCTGCGCGGAATAGGAGGTATTTCGTGAGTGTTGTTATTTTAGGCGGAAACGAACGCATGGAGCGTAAGTACGCAGATATCTGTAAAGAGTACAATTACAGTGCCAAGGTTTTTACCAAGATCAAAAGCGGACTGAAGGGAAGAATCGGAAATCCCGATCTTCTCGTTATGTTTACCAGTACAATGTCGCATAAAATGGTGCGTGCAGCTGTGGCTGCGATCAACGAAGACCGTGTCGACATTGTCCATGCGCCGAGCAGCTCCGCCAGCGCACTCCGGAATATCCTTCAGAGCAGGGCAGAAGCGTAAATCTGTTTGCAGCCTGTAAGTTTCTGACAGGGGAGAGAGAAGATAAGAATAGGGGCCGTTGCTCTAAGTTAGGAAACTGACTTGGGGCGACGGCCTCTTTCATTCTGTTATTCATCTTCGTTACACCGGCATGATGCCGCTGCTCCGGAGGGCAGTGGTTTAGTCCGCATTTCCTGCAGAGAACGAGTCCTCATCCCGGAAGTTCAGTGTCTTCTTCAGTCCGTCTACGCCGACCCTGGCCTTCGGGAAAACATCTGTCGCGTTGGACTCATATTCTTTCGGGTCGCTGATGCTCTGGCTGAAGTGGGTGAGCCAGAGTTCCCGGGCATTGGCTTCTTTCGCGAGGCCTGCGGCTTCAGCGAAGGTCATGTGCCCCCACTGTTTAGCCTTTTCAATTTTCTCGTCGTCCGGGTAGTTTCCTTCCAGAACCATCAGGTCGGCGTCTTTACCGTATTTCACGATGCTTTCGCAGGGTCTGGTGTCGGTGGAATACAGGATCTTCAGTCCCGGACGCTGTGAACCGAGCACGTCCTCAGGCTTATAGAGATGATCACCGATCTTGACCGGCTCTCCGCTTTGCAGAACCGACCAGGCGCGGATGGGTATTCCCAGCGCTTTTGCCTTGTCAGGGTCGAATTTGCCGCAGCGCGGCAGGCTGATCTGATAGCCCAGGCAGGGAATGACATGCTGCACCGGGAAAGCTTCAATCTGCATATCTCCGCAGCTCAGCTCCGTCTCCGCCTTTCCGTCCGTCTCGCAGGCCAGCACCTTGAATTGAAGCGGCGCAATCACAAGCAGGCACTGCAGAAGATTGGCCAGTCCCGGCGGCCCGATGACGGTAACATCTTCTGTACGTCCGGCATTTCCCATGGACAAAAGCAGACCGGCAAGACCCGCAACGTGGTCGGCGTGAAAATGGGTCAGACAGATTGTATCAATCGGTTTCAGACGGCAGGACGCCTCCGCCATTGCAATCTGCGTCCCTTCCCCGCAGTCGATCAGGATGCTGTGTCCTCCGGATGTAATATAAAAAGAGGTCAGCCAGCGATTCTTCAGCGGAACCATGCCGGCTGTCCCGAGCAGGCAGACATCAATCATAATTATCATTCCTCCTGTACTTTTGTTTATCTGTTGATGCTGTACAGCATGCCGGCATCCGGCATACTGTAATTTTTTGCATCTCTATTTCTCTGTATATGTCTATTGTAACTTTTTTTCGGTTGTCTGTAAATCATTGCACTATGCGGATGATGTTCTGCACATTATGCAGAGAAACATGCGGAAGAAAATCAAAAATATTAAACGCAGAACTATCGTGCAAACGCAAAAATTGTGAAAAGATTCTGTGATGATAGCGTGAAAGGTGTTGAAATGAACGAGAATGTTCTGTATACTTTTTATTAGCCTAAAGATATTTTTTTGTAAAAAGGCTGCGGCGAGTGAGCTGTCCCGCCTGAAAATGGATTCTGCATTCCTGGCGGAGCGACAGAGCACCCGTCTGTTCTTTTCAGCATGAAATATGCTTTATGAGGGGGGATCGGGAATGATACAGTTTGAACATGTCAGTAAGAGTTATGGTAAAAACCATATTCTCAAAAATATGAATTTTACAATTCCGGACGGTAAATTTGTTGTTTTGATTGGAAAATCCGGATGCGGAAAAACGACAACGCTGAAAATGATCAATCGTCTGATCACACCGACTTCAGGGCGAGTTTTGATCGACGGGCAGGACATCAGCCAGATGAATCCGTCTGATTTGAGACGGCATATCGGGTATGTCATTCAGCAGATTGGACTTTTTCCGAACATGACTATTGAGCAGAATGTCTCTGTGGTACCGAGACTGCTGAAATATGATAAAGATAAATGTCATAAAATTTCGGAAAATCTTCTGGAGTCAATCCATATGGAAAAATATAAAGATAAGTATCCCTCGGAACTTTCCGGAGGACAGCAGCAGAGAATCGGCGTATTACGGGCGCTTGCGGCATCGCCTCCGGTTGTCCTGATGGATGAGCCGTTCGGCGCACTTGATCCGATGACCAGAGACGAGCTTCAGATTGAAATCAAGAATATGCAGAAGCGGCTGAATAAGACGATCGTCTTTGTTACGCATGATATGAATGAGGCGCTGCGTCTTGCCGATATCATCGTCTTCATCGATCACGGTGAAATTGTCCAGATGGACAGCCCGGAAGAGATTCTGCGTCATCCGGCAAACCGGCTGGTCCGCGATTTCCTGGGGAAGCATGTGTCAGAAGAACAGAAGCCTTTCAAGGTTGAAGATTTTATGCTCACCAAGGTCAAGTATGTGCGAAGCAGCCGCGGTGTTCGGGAATGTGCAGAAATGATGGCCAGAAACAGCATTGACTCTCTGCTTGCCGTTGACGATGAGAATCGGTATATCGGAACGATCAAAATCGGTGATATGATGCACTGGGGCAGGAATCTTGAGACTGTAGAGCCGTTGATCCGAACAGATGCACGGACGGTACAGGTTGGTGAAGAGGCGAAAGAGAGCTTTGACTACCTGCTGGATACCAATGCGGATTATGTCGTTGTTCTGAATCCGGATAAGTCGATTGCAGGAATCATCACCAAGACCAGTGTAGCGCGTTCTGTCGCTGAAAATCTCTGGGGAGGTGAAGAATCGTGAGAACTATCATGGCAACTTACGGGCACCTGTTGCTGAAAGCGATCGGCGTGCACATGTTCTACGTAACTGTTTCTGTGGTCTGCGGATTCTTTATCGGGTTAATCGGAGGTATTCTGCTGTCCAGGATCCCGCGCGCATCGTTCGTCATTCTTCCGGTTGTTTCTGTATTTCAGACAATTCCGGGTCTGGCGTTCATCGGAATTTTGTTTCTGATCATCGGCATGCATCCGGTTACGGTGCTGATTGCGTTGACAGTATACGCCATATTTCCTGTACTGAAGAACACGTATGAAGGCATACTGAATATCGATCCCAAGTACATCGAAGCCGCGAGGGGATGCGGGATGACGAGCGGACAGATGCTCCGCATGGTGCAACTTCCCCTCGCATCTCCGGAAATCGTCGCCGGCCTTCGCATGGCAGCGGTGTATACCGTCAGCTGGGCCGTCCTTGCGGCGATGATCGGACTTGGCGGACTGGGAGACTTCATCTATCAGGGAACAGCTTCAAATAACAACACTCTGATCCTTCTGGGCGCAGTGCCGGCAGCGCTTCTTGCGATTGCGATCGGAGCCGTCATTGATCTTCTCCAGAAAAAATTGACGCCGAAAGGAATGCAGGAGGTGGTGGATCGATGAGCATGAGCATCATTGTAGACCATCTGTTTATGGTCCTTGCGGCGAGTGTGCTGGCGATCGCAATTGGAATTCCGCTCGGCATCCTGGCACATGTATATAGGAAAGCAAAACCATGGATTCTCCATGTTGTCGACGTTCTGCAGACGATCCCGGCGCTGGCTCTTCTGGGCTTGATCATGATTGTTGCCGGCGCAGGCAAACTCACAGTAATCATCGGTCTGACCCTGTATTCACTGCTTCCGGTTGTGCGAAACACCTACCTCGGACTGCATCAGGTCGATCCCGGAGTCAGAGAAGCAGCCAGAGGAATCGGCATGACCAGAATGGAACGGATCGTTCAGGTAGAGTTTCCTATTGCTTTTCCGACAATACTGACCGGAATCCGCATCGCCGTCATCAATGCGATCGGAACGGCTGTATTTGCGGCGTTTGTCGGGGGAGGCGGCGTCGGAGACGCCATGTATCAGGCAATCCGTATTCACGATATGAAGATGGTCCTAGGATCTACGGCAGTCCTGATGCTGATGGCCGTCGTCCTCGATTCCCTGATGAGCCTGTGTGAGAAAAAGATCCGGAAAACGCACAGTGATAAAACGCACATCATACGCACCCTTGCTGTGATCCTTGCGGCATTTGTCGTCATCATCCCGTTTGAAGCCGGGCAGAAAATCAACCCGGATGAACTGATTATGTACGACGGGAATTACAGTGAAGTCCGGATCATGGTCAGAATGGCAAAAGATCTGATTGAGGACAAAACAAACCTGCATGTGGTCATCAAGGATGAAATGTCGCAGGTGAACAATTTTAAAATTATGAAAGGAAAGAAACGCAGCTGTGACCTGATGTTCAGTTACGACGGAACGGTGCTGACTACGTTTATGCACAAAGATCCAAAGGACGTACCAGAGAATATGGCACTGTATGACTATGTGAACCGTCAGTCAAAACAGAGATATGGTATTTCCATGACAGGAAAAGTCGGCTTCAATAATACATATGCGATTGCTGTTCCAAAGAGAATCGCGGAAAAATATCACCTGAAGACGATTTCTGATCTGGTTCCGGTTGCCGATAAACTGACCTTCGGCGCAGAGCATGAATTCTTTACCCATGAAGGAAGCGCAAAATATTATCCGTTTGTAAAATACTACGGACTGAAATTCAAATCGTATAAGGCGGTTGATGAGAGTCTGAAATACAATGCGATCGAGCATGGCGCATTTCAGATTACAGAGGTATATGCCACAGATGGACTGAATAAAAAGGCCGGTCTGGTCATTCTGAAAGATGACCGACATTTCTTCCCGGAGTATAACGGGTCCTATTATGTGAAAGACAGCACCTATAAGCGATTTCAAAAGAAGGCGCCGGAGCTGAAGGAGGTTCTGCAGGAACTGAATGGAAAAATATCCACAGAAGATATGCAGAACATGACGTATCAGGTTGATGTAAAAGGAAAGACACCAGATGAAGTCGCAGAGAAATTCCTGAAACAGAAGGGACTGATTCATTAAGAAGGCTGGGTAAACAGATTCCCTCCGGGTATTCTGGCATGATTCCGGAAACAAAAGACGTGTCTGCCCAAATGCCGCGATTCGTGGTAAAATAAAAGATGAACTGAAATTGCAGAAAAGCCGGCGCGCCGTCGTCCGTGAAAGACACTGGGCGCGCCGGCCTTGATGTATAGAAATGCACACTTTGATGCATGCAGAAAGGGAAGGCACAAATGAATCAGAATGTTGATTTTCAGAAGCTGCGTGAGGATGCAGTCCATATTTTCCATAACGGTTTTGCCTGTTCAGAATCGGTTATTTATGCGATTCAACAGGATCTGGATCCGGAAATCCCGGATGAACTGATTGCGGCAAGCAGCGGCTTTCCCTGGGGCATGGGCGGGGCAGGATGTTCCTGCGGCGCTCTGGCGGGAGGCGTCATGCTGATCGGCCATTATTTCGGAAGAAAAGAGCCAAAGGGAGCCGAGTACGCGAACTGCCAGAAGCTGACCAGGGAGTATCACGATGCCTTCTGCAGCTGCGCCGGACACGCCTGCTGCGGCGCGATTATCTCCGGAATGGATAAGAATTCAGATGAGCGCAAGGCAAAATGCACGGGAATCGTCGAGTACGCCGTTACGAAAACCGCGCAGATTATTCTGAGGGAGAAGGGTCTTCTGACGGAAGAGAAGAATCAGGAACTTCAGCGGTGGCTGGATAATAAGGCGGCAGACTGCAGAAAGCAGGAGCAGGCATGAAGCGCATCGTAACAGGAATACTGGCTCACGTCGATGCCGGGAAAACCACCCTGTCTGAAGCCATGCTATATAAGACCGGAGAAATCAGCAGCCCGGGAAGAGTCGACCACGGCACCAGCTTTTTAGACACAGGAAAGCTGGAAAGAAGCCGTGGAATTACGATTTTCTCTAAACAGGCCCAGCTGAGCTGGGACGATGTGCAGATGACCATTCTGGATACTCCTGGACACGTGGATTTTGTATCGGAAACGGAGAGAACCCTGTCCGTCCTGGATTACGCGATTCTTCTGATCAGCGCGGGCTCCGGCATCCAGAGCCACACGGAAACCCTGTGGAAGCTGCTGAAGAGAAGCAGGATTCCTACATTTATTTTTATGAATAAAATGGACCTGTCCATTCACAAGAAATCTGAGTGGATCGATATCCTGCAGGAGAAGTTCGGAAATGGATTTACGGACTTTTCTGTAACAGGCGGAGAGCGCTTCATTGACAGTCTGACTATGGGATCGGAAGCGCTGATGGAAAAAGTACTGGATGATCAGAAAATTACTGATCTGGACATTGCCCTTGCAGTAAAAAGAAGGGAAGTATTTCCGGTGTTTTTCGGGTCGGCGCTGAAGACGGAAGGCATTTCCGAATTCCTTAAGGGCCTTGCCAGGTTTACTTTGTCAGAAGAGAAAAAAGAAAAGTTCGGCGCCAGGGTCTATAAGATCGCCAGGGATGAGGATGACCGCCGCCTGACCTTTATGAAGATCACCGGGGGCAGTCTCCGGGTGAAGGATAAGATTGAAGGAAAAACGGACGATGGGGAATCCTGGGAGGAGAAGGTCAACCAGATCCGCCTCTATTCCGGCCAGCAGTTTAACGCGGTTCAGGAAGCCGGCCAGGGCATGATCGTGGCGGCAGAAGGGCTTTCGCAGTCTGAGGCGGGTGACGGCTACGGCTTCGAGAAAAACTCGCATCCGGAGATTCTGGAGCCCTTTCTGACCTATACGGTAATTTCAGAGGATGGAACGGATTACCATACCCTGCTTCAGGAGGTCAGGGAGCTTGCGGAGGAGGATCCGAAGCTTCATGTCAGCTGGAAGGCTGCGGCGCAGGAAATTCACATTCAGATGATGGGGCAGGTGCAGCTTGAAGTTCTGGCCCAGACCATGCTGGACCGTTTCGGGAGAAAAGTGTCTTTCGGATCCGGGAAGATTCTGTATAAGGAGACGATTGCATCGTCGGTGGAAGGCGTCGGCCACTTCGAACCGCTTCGACATTACGCCGAGGTGCATCTTCTGATCGAGCCCCAGGAGCGGGGAAGCGGGATATCCTATCAGACTGTTGCGCCGGTGGACCAGCTGAACCGGAACTGGCAGAGTCAGATCATGACGGCCCTTCAGGAGTATTCCCACACGGGTGTACTGACCGGATCGCTTCTGACGGATGTGAAAATCACCCTGGTCAGCGGAAAGGCCAGCAAGAAACATACGGAAGGCGGAGATTTCCGTCAGGCTGCGCTGAGAGCCGTGAGAAACGGACTGATGAAGGCGGAGAACATTTTGCTGGAGCCCTGGTTTTCCTTTACGATCGAGCTTCCGACAGAAAACGTCGGGCGCGCCATGACGGACATGCAGAAGATCAGCGGGACATTCCAGCCGCCGGAAACGGGCGAGGACCATTCCCTTCTGAAGGGCCGGGGGCCTGCGTCCGGCCTGATGCATTATCAGGAGGAGCTGACGCGGTATACGAGAGGAAATGGAAGAATTTACCTGCAGCTGGACGGCTACGATGCTTGCCACAACACAGAGGAAGTACTGGAAGAAATCGGCTACGATCCTCTGCGCGACGTGGATAATCCGGCCGATTCCGTCTTCTGTATGCATGGGGAGAGCAATATCATCCCATGGGATCAGGTGGAGGAGTATATGCATCTTCCGAGCATTCTGGAGCAGGACGAAGAGGAAGATGATGTACTGGCCGCCGCGAGGGTGCACGAGTATGAACACCGGATCGCCGACGATAAGGAGCTCATGGCGATTTTTGAGAAGACTTACGGGCAGATCGGCGGGGATAAAACTTCCGGAAATAACGTGCGGATGAATGCCGCAGGTTCCGGCATTTCCGGCGTCCGGATGATCAACGCCGACGGAACGGTAGACTATGGGTATTCGACAAAAAGTTCCCGGCAAGAGGCCGTACCGGAAAGCGCGGCCGCACGGGATCTTGATGCAGAGCAGAAAGCCCAGCAGAAGCATTCCCATCTGGCAGCCAGAAAAAAAGAAATGGAAAAACGCGCCCAGGAATACCTGATTGTGGACGGCTACAACGTTCTGCATAACTGGGATAATCTGGAGGAACTCTGCAGGATGGACTACGGAGCAGCCCGGCAGCAGCTTCTGGAAACCCTCTGCAATTACCAGGGCTTCATGCGCTGTAAGATTGCGGTGATTTTCGATGCCTATAAAGTAAAGGGCGGGGGTTCCGCCAGCAGCGGAAAGTTCCATGACATTGAAGTCATCTACACGAACGAGGATCAGACCGCCGATTCCTATATCGAGCGCATGACAAAGGAATTATCCGGGAAATACCAGGTCCGTGTGGTGACGAGCGACAGCCAGGTGCAGCAGATTTCCCTGGGACACGGTGCCCTGAGGACATCATCCAGAGAATTTGAGGCAGAAGTCCGCTCCGTGGAAGATGCCATCCGCCGCGTGATCAGCAGGGAATCGAGTTGAAGTGACTGTTGAAGTCATGGTATAATAAAATATAAATGGGTACTTGAGGAAAAGAGAACACAGATACTTATTTATTTGAAAGATAATCATAGATAAAGGAGCAGAACTGTATGGAACCAAAATATAACCGAGTGCTTCTGAAGATCAGCGGTGAGGCCCTTTCCGGCGGAAGCGGAAGCGGCATCAATGAGGAGATGACGGCACTGGTCGCCAGAGAGATCAAGCAGCTGCATGATCTGGGTGTAGAGGTTGCGATTGTCGTCGGAGGCGGAAATTTCTGGAGAGGCAGAACCAGCCAGAGTATGAAGAGGGAGACAGCAGACTATATCGGAATGCTGGCTACCGTCATGAATTCCCTGGCCCTGCAGGACGCCTTGCTTGCAGAAGGCGTCAAGGCCAGAGTGCAGACTTCCATCACCATGAATGAAGTCGCAGAGCCGTATATCTGGAGAAGAGCGCTGAAGGAACTGAGCGACAAGGATGTCGTGATTTTCGGAGCTGGCATCGGAGAGCCGCATTTCTCCACGGATACAGCGGCTGCCCTGCGTGCGGTGAACATCGACGCGGATATCATTCTGCTCGCAAAGAATATCGATGCGGTTTATTCCGCAGATCCGAAGATGGATCCGAATGCAGTGAAGTATGACCACCTGACGATGAAAGAAGTTGTCGAGCGTGAGCTGAAGGTCATGGACCTGACTGCAGCAACCATCTGCATGGAAAACAACATGAAGATTCAGGTGTTCGGACTGGCTGAGGAAAACAGCATGGTCAGAGCCGTCTGCGGAGAACAGATCGGAACCTTGATCGAGTGATCATGATATGATTTAAGAATACAATACATCAGGCAGACAGCCCGGTAGTTATCGCGGGCGGAAGATACAGAAGTTTACCGTAGAAAAAGAGAGTATTTCCTTGCGGAGTAATTTTTGCCATAAGTGCGCAGGGATCTCATGCCGGCTGCGGCCGGATCAACCACAGGAGGACTGAAAATGGCTAAAAATAAGTCTTTAGATGAGAAAATCGAAAGAACCAAGATTGACCTGAAAGAGGCGCTGAACACGGTGCGTGCAGGACGCGCGAACGCAGCGCTGTTGGACCGTGTAACCGTTGATTATTACGGATCACCGACACCGCTGAAGAGCCTGGCGAACATTTCCACTCCGGATCCGAGAACGCTGATGATCACGCCGTTCGATCCGAAATCCGTGGGAGACATTGAGAAGGCAATTGAGGTTGCCAACCTGGGCATCACACCGACCAACGATGGAAAGGTCATCCGCCTCGTCATTCCGCCGCTGACCGAGGAGCGCCGTAAGGAACTGAAGAAGACCACCAAGAAGATGGGTGAGGATGCCAAGGTTGCAGTCAGAAACCTGAGAAGAAAGGTTAATGACGACATCAAGAAGCGCGAGAAGGATGGAGAAATTTCTGAGGACGACCGTAATGAGGAGCTGGAAGAAACGCAGAAGACCATTGATAAGGCGATCAAGGATATCGACCAGATTATCGCACAGAAAGATAAGGAGATTATGGAAGTATAATTCCGAAAACTTTATAGGGCGGCTGCTGTTGGATGCAGCCGTCTTTTTCACGTTATGGAAGATGCCGCATTATATGCGCGCTGTGTGCATCGATGCGGAAAAATCAGACGAAAGGAACAGAATCAATTATGCTGGATAAAGACAGAATGCCGCGTCACGTCGCGATCATTATGGATGGAAACGGCAGATGGGCAAAGAAACATGGCGTTCCGCGCCTTGCCGGACATAACGCGGGCATGGAATCCATGAAGGAAATCGTGCGCTGCGCATCGAATCTCGGCATTCAGTATCTGACGGTTTATGCGTTTTCCACAGAAAACTGGAAACGCTCACAGGAAGAGGTCGGCGGAATTTTCAAGCTGCTGACCAAGTTCGTAGACCTGGATCTGGATGAACTGAACGAGCAGAATGTAAGAGTAAAGTGCTTCGGCGACTATTCCATCATCCCGCCCAAGGCAAAGAAAAGCATGGATGAGACGCTGGAAGAAACTAAGGATAACACGGGCATGCAGTTTAACATCGCCCTGAACTACGGCGGACGCGCGGACATCCTGCGCGGCGTGAACAAGATCGCTGGTCAGATCCGAAGCGGGGAGATCAAAGGAGAGATCACAGAAGACATGCTCAGCCGTTCACTCTGGTCCGGAGAGGAGAACGGAAATGTTCCGGATCCGGATGTGATCATCCGTACCAGCGGTGAAGAGCGTCTTTCCAACTTCCTTCTCTGGCAGTGCGCCTACAGCGAGTTTGTATTCACCGATGTGCTCTGGCCGGATTTCACCCCGGAAGTATTCAAACAGCTTCTGGAGGAGTATCAGGGGAGAGACAGAAGGTTCGGCGGAAGAAAGTAATCGGGTCATTCAGGCGTCATGCAGCATCCCGGAATCTGAAGTTTCATGCCCGGGACAGCGTGAATTCCGCATAATCGGGATCTCCGCCTGCAGTTGTTTTAGAAAGTGTGAGAATATGAAAACAAGAATTATTTCCGGCGCATGCATGGTGCCGCTTCTGATTTTCGTCTGGCTGGGCGGTTACTGGCTGACCGCACTGGCCATCCTGATCGGTGCCATGGGTGTCCACGAGTTTTACCGTGGATTCCGCGAGATCGGCGTCCACGCAAACGAACCGATGGCATACATATTCATGTTCATCCTGTACCTGTTAAACGGTTTCTGGCCGGACGATTACAAACTGATCGCCGCCTGGCTGGTGGCCGTCATTATGGCAGGCTCTGTATACATGTTCAACGTGCAGAAGAGAACCCCGGACGATGCGATGGTCACCATCATCGGAATCATCTACATCATCTTCTTCTCCTTCCACGTCACCATGATCGATGAGACGGGCGCATTCAGCATCTTTAAGTGGCTGATCCTGCTGACCGCCTTCGGAACCGATATTTTTGCCTATTTCACAGGCGTATTCCTAGGAAAGCATAAGATGGCGCCGCATCTGAGTCCTAAGAAGACTTGGGAAGGCGCGATCGGAGGCATCATCGGATGCACCCTGGTCTGCTGGGGATTTGGTATGATTTTCTGCAGAGAATTCGTCGGAACCTGCGTCATCATGGGACTGATCGGCGCACCGATTTCCATGTTCGGCGACCTGACCGCATCCGCATATAAGAGGAAAATGGGCATCAAGGACTACGGAAACCTCATCCCGGGCCACGGCGGCATCATGGACCGTTTTGACAGCATCCTGTTTACGGCTCCGTTTATTTACTATTACACCGCGATCATCCTGATGCATTTCCACATCATTTTCTAGAGAGGACAAAAATCACATGGCAAGGAAAAAAATTACAATTCTCGGAAGCACCGGTTCCATCGGAACCCAGACCCTGGACGTGATCGGCCGTCATCCGGAAGCCTTTCAGGTGAGCGCGCTGACCTGCGGAAAAAATATCGATCTGCTGAGAAAACAGATCAGACAGTTCCGTCCGGAAATGGTCTGCACGGCAGAAGAGGAAGACGCAGCCGCACTGAAAAAAGAATTTCCGCGCCTTGAAGTGGTTTACGGAAAAGGCGGCCTGATCGATGCGGCAGAAAAAGAAAGTGATCTCCTGGTCAACTCTCTGATGGGCATGCGCGGCATGGTGCCGACTTATCACGCGATCCAGAGCGGAAAAGACATCGCCCTGGCGAATAAGGAGACTCTGGTTACGGGCGGACATCTGATTATGGATGCCGTAAAAAAGAATAAGGTGAAAATGCTTCCTGTCGACAGCGAGCATTCTGCAATTTTCCAGTGTCTGCAGGGAAATAAAGGAAAGAAGATCAGAAGAATCCTGCTTACCGCATCCGGAGGGCCCTTCCGCGGCTGGAACTACAGTCAGCTGAAGACCGTAACACCGGAGATGGCCCTGAAACATCCGAACTGGAAGATGGGCAGAAAAATCACTATCGATTCCGCGACGATGATGAACAAGGGACTGGAAATGATCGAAGCCAAGTGGCTCTTCCATGTGGATATCGATGATATTCAGGTTCTGGTGCATCCGCAGAGCATTGTACATTCCGCCGTCGAATTCGATGATACGACGGTCATCGCGCAGATGGGAAAGGCGGATATGAGAATTCCGATCAGTGTGGCCCTGGGATATCCGGAAAGACTTCACTGGGAGGGAGAAGGACTGGACTTTTTCCATTCTCCTGCGAATCAGCTGACTTTTGAAGAGCCGGATACAGCAGCATTCCGCTGCCTTCCTCTGGCGGTTTTCGCATCGAAAGAGGGCGGAAGCTGTCCGGCGGTTATGAATGCGGCCAATGAAGTTTTGGTGCAGGCTTTTCTGGATCATAAAATCGGCTTTACCGACATTCCGGAAAGCATCGAGAAAATCATGCGGCAGCATCATAAAGTAGAAAATCCGGATCTCACGCAGATTCTGGAAATCGATGAGCAGACGCGTGAGAAGACATACAGAGATTTCGTCGAAAAGTAAAGGATAGATTATGCATACACTGATTCTTGCCGTTCTCTTGTTTGCGGTGATGATTTTTCCCCATGAACTCGGACATTTTCTGGCCGCGAGAGCGGTGGGCGTTCAGGTCAATGAGTTTTCCTTTGGAATGGGACCTGCCCTCTGGAAAAAAGAAAAAAACGGAACCCTCTACGCAGTGAGACTCCTTCCGATCGGTGGTTACTGCGCCATGGAGGGAGAAAATGAAAACAGTGGTCATGAGGGATCATTCAGCAGTAAAACAGCGGGACAGAAATTTCTGGTTCTTGTGGCAGGCGCAGTCATGAATCTGATCATTTGTATCATGCTTTTTATGCTGGTCTTCTGCATAAACGGTATGACTACAACGACTGTTTCTAAAACCGAAGCGGGAAAGCCCGCCTTCACTGCAGGCATTCGGGCCGGCGACAGGATTACAGAAATCAACCAGAAAAAGGTCAGTTCCTGGGATGGAATCGGAACAATCGTGCAGGAACAGAAGGGGAAAACCGTGTCTGTAACGGTTAACCGCGCAGGATCGGAAAAGACATTTTCCATTACCCCGGTGAAAAGCCAGGGAAGATATCTGATCGGAATCGAACCGGTTCTTTCCCATAACCCGGCCAGAGCCTTCGTCCGCAGTGTCCGGGCCACAGGCTATGCGGGAGCCTTTATGTATAAAACGCTGGGACAGCTGATTACCGGAAAGGCCGGTATGAAGGACGTCAGCGGACCGGTGGGCATCGTGACGGCGGTGCATAAGACTGTAAAATACGGATTTACCTATTTCCTGACCTTTACGGCCTTCATCAGCCTGAACCTTGCTATAGTCAATCTGCTTCCGCTTCCGGCACTGGATGGAGGAAGAATCCTTTTCCTTCTGATCCGGAAGATCGGAAAAAATCACATTACCGATTCCATGGAAGGAAGCGTTCATCTGATCGGTTTTGCCCTTCTGATGGCGCTGACCATTGTGGTTACCTGGCATGATATCACCCGCCTTTTCTGATGGACAGAAAACGGGTTCTGTGATAAGGTAGTCAGACACAGAAAAGAGGATTACGATGAGCAGCAGAAAACAGGTTATGGTGCGCAATGTCCCGCTTGGAGGCGGCGCACCGGTGGTTATACAGTCCATGTGCAATGTGGATTCCAGAGATGAAGAGGGAATCCTGAAACAGATCAGAGAGCTTCAGGAGGCGGGATGTCAGATTGTTCGTTTGGCCGTCCCGAACCAGGAGGCCCTGCAGGTCTTCTCCCGCGTCCGGCAGAAAACGGACATGCCTCTTGTTGCCGACATTCATTTTGACTGGAGAATGGCGGTTGGAGCAATTGAGGCCGGAGCAGATAAGATCCGCATCAATCCGGGAAACATCGGTTCCCGGGAGAATGTACAGCGGATTGTGGATGCCGCAAAAGAGCATCGGGTTCCGATCCGCGTCGGCGTAAACTCAGGATCCGTGGAAAAGGATCTGCTGCAGAAATACGGCCACGTGACGGCAGAAGCCCTTGCGGAGAGTGCCGTAAAGAACGTCCGCATGATCGAGGACATGGGTTATGATGATCTGGTTGTCTCCATGAAATCCAGCGATGTGCAGATGAATTTTGATGCGCATAAGATTGCGGCGAAGAAGATCGATCATCCCTTCCATATCGGCATCACAGAAGCCGGAACGGTCAAAATGGGAAAGATCAAGAGTGCAGCCGGGATTGGCGCCCTGCTTCTGTCCGGAATCGGAGACACACTCCGTGTCTCCCTGACTGCTGACCCGGTAGAAGAGGTTCTTTTTGCCAGAAATCTGTTGGAAAGCATCGGCCTGAGAAAACCGAAGTTCGAGCTGGTGAGCTGCCCGACCTGCGGCAGGACCAGAATTCCGCTGCAGAAACTTGCAGAGTCGGTGGAAAAACGCCTGACGGAAGAGAAAGACCTTCCGGAAGGACTGAAAATCGCAGTGATGGGATGTGTGGTCAACGGGCCGGGAGAAGCGGCAGAAGCGGATTACGGCATCTGCGGAGGTGACGGAAAAGGCATTATCTTCGCTAAAGGAAAAGTACTGAAAACCGTGAAAGAAGACGAACTTGAGGACGGTCTGATCGCGGCGATTCGTGAAGGAGCGGGAAAGATTGAATAAACTGATTCAGGATTTTGTCAGCTGGAACAGATTACCGGAAGAGAAGAAGGAACAGATGGAGTGCGTCATTGAGGACGCGCAGATCAGAAAAGAAACAGGCGTACTGTCGATGGACATGCGCCTGAATTTTATCGTGCCTGCAGAAGATGACCGGAAGCTGAAAGAGGCAGTGGTACGCCAGCTGCAGGGACTTTCGGGTGTAGAGCTCCACTATCACTATGACCGGGACCAGATGGTGCTTTCTGAAGAGGAAATTCTGGAGCTTTATCTGCCGCGCCTGATCAGAGAGTCCGGATCCATCGGAAAAGTCGCCTTTGATCCGTCCAGAGTGAAGATTGAGGGACGTACAGCCGTTCTCGGATCTTTCGGACGGATGGCGACGGAGAAGATGAATGAAGAGCTTTCCTCTGAACTTGCTCAGAAAGTAAGAGAGACTTTCGGATTTACCTGCAGCGTTCGTTTTGAGAATGATGAAGAGCGTTATAAAGAGGTAGGTGAAAAAAGAAAGCGGGAGCTTTCACAGGATGAGATATTTTCTTCTCCGGGTTCTGATCCGTATTATGATGCGGCAGCAGATACCGGATTTGACGCTTACGACCAGAGCATGAGAGATGCCCAGGGAGCGGACGCAGATCAGCTTCTGGCGGCTTACGGAGGAGGCATGTCTTCTACCGATGCAGGCGCAGGAGAAATTCCGCCCTGGGAAGATGGTCCGCAGGCGCAGCCTGCTGCAGCGGCACCGTCCGGACTGTCCCGGTCCAGAAAAGAAGGATCCGGCACCGGCCATGCCAGAAAAGCACGCCCGTCTGCAGGCCGTTCCTCAGGCGGCATGAAAAGAGGCACCGAAGTTGTATTGGGACGGGGAATCCATGGAGAATCCATACCGCTGATGCAGCTGACACCGGAGAGCGGCAAAGTCGTTATCGAAGGAATCGTTTTCCATAAGGAGAACAGGCCGATCAAAAACAACAAGCAGATTGTCACCCTGCTCATTACCGATAAAAAGTCATCCACTTGCGTTAAAGCCTTTGTCAAAAATGAAAAGTGGGATGACATCGACAAGCGGATCAATGAAGGCGATTACATCATCTGCCAGGGAGAAACGGAATGGAGTAAGTACGACAACGCGCTGAATGTCATCGTCCGCGATATTTCCAAGGGAGAGGGAATCCCGGAAAGAAAGGATAGCTGGGAGCATGGCCGCCGCGTGGAGCTTCACTGCCATACCAAGATGAGCGCCATGGACGCTCTGAATGACCCGGAACGCATCGTGCAGCTGGCTTCCGACTGGGGCCAGCCGGCCGTTGCCATTACTGACCACGGCGTCGTCCAGTCCTTCCCGGATGCAGCGGCCATCGCCGGAAAGCTGGCAAAAAAAGGAAAGCCGATCAAGGTCATTTACGGCATGGAGGGCTATCTCTATGACGATGAAGGCTGTATCGACGCTGACGGAAATATCGATTATAAGAAGAAAAAGGGAACGAACCACATCATCTTGCTCTGCCGCACCCAGCACGGCCTGAGGAACCTGTATAAGCTCGTTTCCATCTCTCATGTAAAATACTTCTACAAGAAGCCGAGAATCCCGAGAACCGTTCTGGATAAATACAGGGACGGTCTGATTGTCGGCTCCGCCTGCGAAGCGGGAGAAGTCTATCGTGCGCTGGAACAGGGAAAGTCCGATGAAGAGGTCGCGGAAATCGCGAAATACTACGATTATCTGGAAATCCAGCCCCTGATCAATAACCGCTTTATGCTGGACTCTGATAAATTCCCGGACGTCAACAGCTGGGACGACCTGAAAGAGTATAATAAGAGGATCGTCCATATCGCAGATATGCTGGACAAGCCGGTCTGCGCGACGACAGATGCCCACTACGACGAGCCGGATTCTGCCATCTACAGAAACATCCTGCTCTACGGCATGGGATTTAAGGACGCGGAAAACGGCCAGGGCCTGTATTTAAGAACTACGGACGAGATGATTAAGGAATTCTCCTACCTGGGAGAAGACATGGCCCAGAAAGTTGTCGTCGATAACACCAATAAGATTGCAGACTGGGTTGAAGAAGGGATCAAGCCGGTTCCGGATGAGAAATGTCCGCCGAAAATCGACGGCGCGGAAGAAGAACTGTATAACAAGTGTTTCGAGAGAGCCCACCGGATTTACGGTGATCCGCTTCCGGAAAAGATTCAGAAGCGCCTGGATACAGAGCTGAACGCGATCATCAGCAATGGTTACGCGGTCATGTACGTTTCCGCAGAACGTCTGGTAAACAAGTCCCTGCAGGACGGCTATCTGGTCGGATCCAGAGGATCCGTCGGTTCGTCCTTTGCAGCTACCATGGCGGGAATCACCGAGGTCAATCCCCTTGACCCGCATTATATTTGTCCTAACTGCAAGCACCTGGAGTGGGGCGACATGACCAAGTACGATAATGGTCTGGATATGCCGCCGAAGAAGTGCCCGGAGTGCGGCGCGGAGATGAAGCGTGACGGTTTCACGATTCCGTTCGCGACTTTCCTGGGATTTAAGGGAAATAAAGAGCCGGATATTGACTTGAATTTCGCGGGCGAGTACCAGGCGAGGGCGCATAAATACGTCGGCGTGATTTTCGGAGAGAAGAATGTATTCAAGGCTGGAACTGTAGGCACCATTGCCGAGAAGACCGCTTACGGATACGTACGCCGCTTTTTCGAGGAGACCGGGCGTCCGGTCAATAAGTTCGAGATCGACCGTCTGACGGAAGGCTGCACGGGCGTAAAGCGCACCACGGGCCAGCATCCGGGCGGAATCATCATCGTGCCGAGAGACCACGATATTTTCGAGTTCTGCCCGATCCAGCATCCGGCGAATGACACGAAGACGGACATTATCACCACGCATTTCGATTACCAT
>Ga0214925_100164_pt1 | contig 56090 bp, 51 predicted proteins | sample Stichaenrichment_FD_168299 | JGI IMG/M metagenome (GOLD analysis project Ga0214925, IMG submission 168299) | Xylose enriched microbial communities from anaerobic bioreactor in Madison, Wisconsin, United States - 63SRT | ecosystem: Engineered > Bioreactor > Anaerobic > Unclassified | place: USA... | reverse complement strand
CTCATGCATGTCCCGCTCTCCGGCATCGCAGCCACGGCCACGGTCCAGCCGAAGCTTCCTGCGAGCTTGCCTAAGCCGTTTACAGTTCAGGGAGCCTAACTATGCCGGAGGTACTCAGCCATTTTGCAAAATCCGCTACTTATTGGACCCCTGATTTCTGCAAAATCCGCCAGTTATTTTCTACCTGACATGTCAGGTCATGAAAACGCGAGGAAAGCAGATTGAGAAAGGTTCCTCCCTGGCTGCTGAAAGAGAGATGAAATCCTGCAAGGCAGGCATCTCAAGCCTGGCTCGCTCAGTTCTTAAATCTGAGCCCCGCTGCATTCTGCGGCTGTGTGCAGGCGGCATTCCGTTCATTCACCGCGAGCTTGCCGAGCGCGATTTCGGGCAGGTCGAGACTGCAGGAATCCGCCATGCATAGGCTGCAGACATAGAGATCTGCCAGCTCCTTGCAAGTGTTGCTCGGCAATCATGAATGCGGGAGCATCTGGCTTCGCAGCTGGGGCAGCTCTGGCATCTCGTTTCTGACCATGATGGAGCGAAGCATTGAAGCGAAGCCCTTGGGATCCTCTATCTGGTACTGCATGTGGTTGTAGCCCTCGAAGATGGGGAAGTGTCCTTCTGGCCAGGCCTTCATGACGGCATCCCGGTACTTGAAGTGGTCCTCTATGCTGCCGAACTCCCAGAAGGCATGGCGCTGGAGCTCCTCTGGGAGCTTCGGGAATGGCCTGTCTTCGAGAGAGTCTCCCATCATGCGGCAGAGATTGCGGTAGGTAAGGGCTTCGCCTGCCTCTATGAAGTAGAGCTTGATTGCTTCGTTGTCGCACCAGAGGATGTGCTTGAGCGTGCCTCCCTTTGACCAGTAGAGGCTCTTCATTGCCAGATAGAGGAAAGGGCACATGAGTCGGCGGGTCCTGCGGCCTATCTGTGCGAACTGTCCCCCATCGAAGAAGACATGGTCCACCGATATCTTGCCATGAGCCAGGAAGGCGACCGCCAGGTCGGCACCGAGCGAGGATCCTACGACAAGTTCGAGATGGCAGATGCCCTGCTCTTCCAGGAAGCGCTCGACCTGTTCCACCTCATCTGCCTTGCTCAGGTAGTGCTGGCCTGCGCAGTAGGCGGTTGCTGTTGGCATGATGCAGAAATAGTCATCTGCAAGATAGCGTGCGACAGGCTCGCTGCTTCTGCCGGTGACGCCCATGGCATGGAAGAAGAGGATGGCGGGATGGTCCGGATTTCCCAGAGTCTCGAAGAGCATGGCTGCCTCCCGCTTTTCAACGATTGAACTTGGGCAATAGGTTAGACAAATCTTACTTATTGCAGGAGATGAGCAGCAAAGTCCGTCTGTATGGCATAGCAGGCAGGAGAGACAGCGGCTGCTGCCATACCGTCATGTCAAAAGTAGTACGTATCTGAAATAGATTTGACATCCTGTGCTTCGTGAAGGCGCTGTCCAGCGCGGGTAGAGAAATACCTAGAACGGCTGCCTCTCAGCTCTTTTGTTGAGTGGGAAGCAGCCGATTCTGATGGCTGATTATGCTTGAGTTGCTATGCTTGCAGAATGCCTGGCCAACAAGTTATTTTCCAAGAATTTCGGAACGGAACCTGTTGAACGTCATGGCATTGGGTGAGTCTGGAGACTCATGATCGAAGACCATGTAATACCGGTATTGTTGACCAGCGATAAGTGCCCATGTGTGTCCGAGGTCAAGCTTGTCTCTGGTGTCTTCGTTTATAAGCTGTTCGCCCTTGGTTTCGATGGCAAGTATGGTGCCGGATGTAGTCATAGCTATGAAGTCTGGATAGTGATTGATAAAGCCATTGATGCAGAATTCGCCTTGCTTGCGTTCATCAATACGGTGCCACCAGAGTATGCAGTCTGAGTTGGATAGGCTTTCAGCCATCTTTCTCTCAAAGTCATTCATGTTCCCGCTCTCAGCTTCGTAGAGAGTGCGTTCATAGATGGTCATGGGCTTATTGATGACCATCTTCTTGGGGAACGTGTAATTGGGCTCCAGGATGATCTTGTCGTTGATTTGCTCGTTGAACCGCTTTCGGCAATGGACGCGAGCCATCTGTGAAATTGCATTTGTAACAGCAGATGTATAGCTGCTCGAATTGTTGACATAAGCATCTACCTGGTCAGAATCCATCTGGTCGACAATGCGGCTGACATATTCGCTTAGGCCTCGCGTGCCATAGGTGCTCTTGAATTGGGCGGTCATGCCCGCAATGATTCCGTCGTGCACCGTCTTGCGCTTCGTAGCGTTTGAATAGCCCTTAAAGAGCTTCTTCATATCCAGAAGCTGCTGCGGATTCAGCTCGCGAACACGCAGCTCGTCGTAGCTGTCTACATCTACCTGTCGGACATTTTCGGATCCGGATGCATTTATATGTACGGTATCAGTTGCACATTTGGCGAGATCGAAGTCTTCAAGCAGCATCTTCCGCTCGAACGGCAGCGGGATTCCGAGCGAGAAGAGGCCTGCCGACTCTGTCGTCATGAACTGGGGAAGCTTCAGCTCCTCCACACTTGAAGAGATATCCTCACGAATGCCGTATTCATTCATTCCATTGCCGAGGCCGGTGCCATGTCCATGGTCCTGCTCAGCTTCTGCCTCCGCTCGACTCTCGAAGTCCTGTTCGTTCTCTTCTGCTGCCTGAATCATGTCGTCCACAGCTTTGCTGGCGGGATTATCTGTGCTACCGCTGAACTGGTCTGCACTAGTCTGCTGAGGTATAGCCTCGCCTTTTGAAACTGGCGCGTTTGGCTCGAATGATGAGCCATATTCGTCCGCTGAGGCGTTATCTGGCTTACGGGAGAAGAGGGTATCAGCCATGCCTTGAGTCGCATCAGGTCGAGACAGAATGGGCTCTATCTCGGATACATGTACATCGCGCTTTGAGAAGCCTGCGCCGTTAAGTCCAGCAACTACCTGATCGATTGTCTCGTTGAAATCGGCGGAGGAAGTAAGGACATAGGAAATGTTCAGGCTTCGTGCCTGGCTTCTGTGAGCATAGGGCTGGCGAAGGATACGTCCGACAATCTGCTCTACGCTTATCTTTGATGACTTGTTTGCCACTGTTGCAAGCACATAAGCAAAGGGGCAATCCCAGCCTTCTGCCAGAGCCTCGACGGTGATGATGTAGCGGATCGGGCAGTCCTGGGACATGAGGTCCTGGTCACCTATCTCATCGATGCTGCCAGTGCGAACGGCTATATAGCTCTCGGGTATGCCTGCTTCGATGAGGCTGGATTTGAGCTTATCGTAGGTCTCGCTCTCTTCAGAGGTATTCGACTGAGCCTGAAACAAGACAATTGGACGTATATAGCCATTGTCTACGCTGCCTGCATTGATAGCGACTTGTTCGAGCTTGCGCTGAAGGAGTATCGCATCACGTACGACTTCGTTCTTGCCACCTCGGCGATATACGATTACAGGCAGCTTTACCATTTCCTCGTGCTTGAGCTCAAGAGCTGTAGCACGCGAAATAACGTTAGAACCTTTCCGTGGTGTGGCGGTGAGTTCAAGCACGAAACGCGGATTGAGATTTCGGAGCATCTCCTGCGAAAGCTCGCTGTGTGCATGATGAGACTCGTCGACTATGACAATGGGATTGGTGCCTGCCAAGGCCGCAATCAAGGATGTGTCGTCTGCACCATCAATCTCACGCGCCAGACCAAGCTTGCGCTGATAGTCTGTTAGCGGCATGAGCTGGGAGTTCTCGGCATAAGCACGCCTGCCGTCCTTGTTCTTGAAGGAATCGTAGGACAGCACAAAGAGCGTAAGCTGATCTGTAACGGTAGCGCTCGTAAACCCACGTGCACTAAGGCCGTCTTCCTTATCGAGGACTTCGACGCAATGGGCAAAGTCCCTATCGATGACCAAGCGAAGTGGATCTCCGGCATCTCGGAGATGTCGGAGGGTCTGTGTCAGGATTTCCTTGCGCGGGACGAGCCATACAACTACATCTGCTGGCCGTTCCGGGAGCTCATCGCAAATAAGGCCTAGCGCATTGGCTGCAATGAATGTCTTGCCGCCGCCTGTTGGAACCTTGATGCAGACACTCGGTATGCCATTGAGCGTGTCGTGATATGCGGGTATGTCACCCTTGCCTGGTATGAGACCGTCTTCGGCGAGGTAAGAACGATATGCCTCCGAGGCGTTGCCGCAGGCTACGTAATGGCGCAGGTAGCTTTGCAGATTCGCAAGTACCTTCTTCTGGTAATTCTTGAGTTCCATCGCTACATCCTCGCAATCTGGCGCGGAATTTGCTTGAAACGGATGCCGAGCTTTTCAAGTGTGGGCTGATCGAGAACACAGCGATCCGCATATATGACGGTCGTGGTTCCTCGGACGGGCAGAGTTCTTAAGAGCTCATAGGAGAGTGTCGTTGCTCTGTCGGGCTCCCAGGCAAGGTAATAGACCGTATCGTTGACTTGTCCCATGAGGTAGGGATGCTGGTCGGTGTGATCGACAAAGGTCGATTTTGTCTCCGTATACCAGACGTAGCGCATAGCATCGTTGCGAGAAAGGCTCTGGTTCAAAGGCATGTCAGCCACATTGAAGAATGGAAGGAGGTCATTATCTTCATGCTTTTCGAAGAGAGGCTCTCCAAGTTCGTAATAAGAGAATCCCGCATCGATGCCCGGAACGTCTTCTCCTTTGTTGGTTATGCCATAGACAACGATTGCATTGTTGTCTACTTTCGGTCCCTCTACCTTGTCGTATTTTCCGCCTGGCACGCTTTCTTTGACCGAAAGCGCATCCTCATAGAATTTCTGACAGTCCTTTAGATTTGATGCTGTGAGCTTCTTTTCATACAAGGGCTCGGCATGCTTCTTCGATGCCGGATAGCCGTTTACTGCCTTGCGCAGTCGCTCTGCCGTCAAGGTATCGGCATAGTCCATCATCTCGATGAGTATGAAGTGCCTATTCGCATGGTTTCTCTGGTTTTCGAGCATGACGGCATGCCCGGTGGTGCCCGAGCCTGCAAAAGCGTCCAGCACTAAGCCGTCGTCGGGGCATCCGACCTGCAGGATCCTCTCCATAAGACGGAGCGGTTTCGTCGTAGGGAATGCCATATTGCCTTCGAAGATTTCCTTGAGCTCTTTCGTAGCTTCATCGGTATGGCCAACGTCGTCATACATCCAAAGATTTGTAGGCAGCTTGCCTTCAACCGCCGTCAGATAAGTTTTTCGTGCGATACCACCTTTGCCATTTTTGGTGAAATAGAAGCGGGGCCAAGGTCCATTGTCTAGAACCTTTTTTGCTTGTGCTCTCGACTCTTCAAGAGATTGCGCGAGGACAATGGACTTTACGCCGGGGCGTACATCAGCAGGAGCGATTCCGCACACCTGAGCCCTTTGTTCTTCATCATGAAGATCCTTCAGACAGTATTCACACCATCCTGATAAATATCTATACATATCTGATTGCCCAAATGTCCAGCAACGTCCATTTGGAGGATATATAAGTTCACCGGTAAATGGGTGCTGAATTGCATAAACCATTCCTTGGTGTGTAGCAGCGTTTGGAGCGCATGGATTGTCGCTTCTCCAAGGAGCTGAATCTCCATCCGGATTCTTATACTTTGCATTCATGTCATCAGTGCGTTGCAGTCGACCTGGCGTCCAGTCAGACCGAACGGTATACACAAGTAAATGCTCGACCTCTATTGGCATGCCATGTTTGTCGTTGCGCGGTGCATAGGAGCGCTGCCAAGAGATATCGCCCTGGAAGCATGAAAGCCCGAAGATTTCGTCACAGATGAGTTTGAGAGTTGCGCATTCGTCGTCACCGATGCTTATGAAGATGACCCCTGTATCCTTGAGCATCCTGCGCAGGAGTTGGAGCCTTGGATACATCATGCAGAGCCATTTATCGTGGCGGCTAAGGTCTTCTCCCTCTTTGCCGACTACTTTGCCAAGCCATTTTCTGATACGCGGATCATTGACATTGTCGTTGTAGATCCAGCCTTCGTTTCCGGTGTTATAAGGTGGATCGATATAGATGCAGTCAACTCGCCCCTCGTATTCAGGCAGCAGCGCCTTCAATGCCTCTAGATTGTCACCATGAATGACCATGTTGCCGCAGTCCGATCCATGGCTATCCAAAGCACTCTTCGCGGGAATGCGTGCAAGAGTGCGATAGGGGACCTGATGATAATAGTCAACTACTTTGGCTTTGCCCATCCAGTTGAGCGTTGGCATATCTGACCATGTCCCTTCGCTCTGCGTCATCCTGAAGAGACAAGAGCCCTTATCGGCCTTGGGTGCATCAAGGTCTGTTCGAGACGCAGATGTACTGATTCGTGATGTCGGATTGCTTAGATATAGACGCTCAACTTTTGAGGGGAATAGGCTGACTGGTAAGACAGCCTATTCCCCTTTTGCGCGATATTTTGATATCTATTAAGCAGCATTCAAGCGGCCATGTCGCAGCAATCTAACAACGATATTACAGCAAGCTACTAGGAGGCCTTCGCAACGAGTGGCTCGATTTTGAATGTAGGGATATCTGCTGCCCAACCAATCTTGGCGTGGATATTTGCATGCCATTTAAACGGAGCGTTCTTGAGCCCCATATCATGACTCTTCGCTTTACCGGTGATACTGCTCTACATGTAACTAGCTCAAACAGGAAATGCTACTCCATCCAGGAGAGCTCTGGTGCCGGTGTGGGGTGCTTGCCAAGCATATGCTCCATCCAGACTACGTCGTACCATTTGCTGAACTTGTAGCCGCACTTGCGGAAGCGGGCGCAGAGCTCATAACCCAGCTTCTCATGGAAACGGATGCTGGCATCGGTGAGATAGGGATCGTCTGCCCTGTCTTCAGGAAGTGCCGTGATGCAGGCATACATGTTCTGGATGCCCATAGCCTTGAGCTCCTTTTCGAGCTCATGATGAAGCGCCTTTCCGAGGCCGCGTCCGCGTTCTGTCTGCGCCACATAGATCGAGGTCTCCACAGACCAGGAGTAGGCGGCACGCCCGTGATAGACCCCTGCATAGGCATAGCCCAGAAGGCGTGCAGGATCGTCCTTTTCCTGCGCTACGAGGTAGGGATAGCGCTCGAGGGTATGGGCAATGCGGGATTTGAACTCTTCCTCCGTCGGCGCTTCGTATTCGAAGGTGATGGCCGTCCCCTCTACATAGGGACGATAGATGGCAGCAAGGGCGGCTGCATCGTCTGGGGTGGCCGTACGGATGAGGAAGTCTTTTTCGGACATGGGTGCTCCTGGATGGGTGGTGTCTTGTGCATCCAGTCTAGGCTCATGTGCGGCATTGGGCCCAAGTTGCCGCCGGCTTGTTACGTTGTTGCATTTGCCGAGAGACGTTGTGGTACAAATGCTGAAAGGGTACTAAACACATCAGAATCGCTCTAGAGCATTCGCTTCCGAGGAGGCCCGCCATGGAAGAGGACTTTACCGTCCACAGCACGACAATGGACAGGGATTTCGATGTCGAGGTCTACGGGACCGGCGGAGCTCCGATCATCGTGCTTCCTGAAGGCAACGGCTCCTGCTCGAGCTGGAATGACAATGGCATGGTCGAGACGCTCTCCGACCATATCGATGACGGGACGATACAGCTCTTCTGCGTCGATTCGGCAGATGCTTCGGGCTGGTATTTCAGGGAAGGCGTCGCACGCTACCGCAAGAAGGCAGCGCTCTCCTATATGAAGTTCCTCTGCCAGGAGTTCGTGCCATTCGTGCGCTCCAAGAACCAGGGGCTGCCCATCTTGGCAGGCGCCGGCATCGGCGCCCTCAATGCGACCATCGCAATGCTCCAGCACCCCGAGCTCTTCGGCGGCCTTCTTGCCATGTCTGGCAACTATGACGCGAGGAATATCGTGGGGGAGGGCTTCGACGATGTGTGGGAGCAGCTCTCGCCTGTGGATATAGCAAAGCATCTCACGGCTGCTCAGAAGAAGGCTCTTGCTCCTCGCCATCTCGCCTTCATCACAGGACAGAATGGCTCTGAGGATGGAGCTGACACCCAGCGTGCCCTTGAGGCCATCTTCAAGGGCCAGGGCATCGAGGCCACATTCGAGTACTGGGGCGAGGATGTCACGCACAGCTGGATGTGGTGGCAGGAGATGGCGCGCCAGATGGTGCCGTGCCTGCTTTCGAAGGACGGCCTCGAGGAGAGGAAGAGGACAGGCATCCTCTCCCGTGCAGAGATAGCAGCCTCCCAGGCAAAGGATGTCTTCGAGGCAAGGAGCGAGGACCTGGCAGGTGCTGAAGCCTGGCTCGACAATGCCTCTGCGAATGTGGATGCCACCTCGAAGAGGCTCGATGCCGAGGAAGCCAATGTCGCCGTGCGCACGGAGCGTGCACGCGAGCTCCAGGAGAGCGCCAATGCGCTCTGGAGCGCCCGCGATGCTGCAGCACAGGCGCTGGCAGAGGCTGAAGCAGTAGCACGTGCGGCACAGGATGAGGCGGACAAGGCCTCCCATGCCCTGGCCGATGCCCAGTGGATCGAGGGCGAGGCGCAGGCAGCCGCTGCTGCCGCCGTCGAAGAGGAGAGGCGCGCAAAGGAGTCCGTCGCCACGCAGAAGGATGCGCTCGAGCGTGCCCGCTATGCAAAGACGCGTGCCGAGGCAGCGCTCAAGGCTGTATCGGCGCAGAAGAAAGCGTAGGAATCCCGTTATTCCAGGCATGAGGTAATTGCGCAGCAAGCATGGTCATATGACTGCAGGGCCGGCATCTTCGATGGATGACGGCCCTGCTTCATGTCTTTCTGTCTAGCCTGGCTGTATCTCGCGGTAGAGGCGGGGAGCCCCTGCCCTGTAGGCGCTCGGGCTCTGGCCGCACATCTCGCCGAAGCGGTAGCTGAAGTTCGATTCGCTCGCAAACCCTACCTGCCCTGCAATCGCGGAGACGGGAAGCGTCGTCTCTGCCAGGAGCTCCTTTGCCTGCGTGATGCGGTAGCGCAGGAGGTAGCTGTGGGGGGTCGTTCCGAGCTGGCGCTTGAAGAGGCGGATCAGCTGCGAGGTGGAGATGGCAGCCTCCCGGGCTACATCGTCCACATGGAGGTCCTCTGCGTAGTGCTCTTCCATGTAGCGGCGCGCCACCGATACGGCATCGAACTCGACGAAGCTTCCTCTCGAGTCGGGGGCAAGCGCAATGGATGTCAGGAGCTTGTCCACGGCAAGCGATGTCGTCAAGGACTCTATATATCCTTCCTTCTTCATGTTCTCGAAGATCGTCTCGAAGATGGGCTTCACGTCTGCCAGAGGAAGGCTTACCGGCTGGAGCTTTGGGAGTCCCATGGCCTGGGCAATCGCATCGGCGCCGGCTCCGTTCACATGGGCCCAGAGATGGTACCAGTGGTGGCGTACAGGGTCTGTGACATAGCGCTGCGGTGTCCTGCAGTCCATAAGGAGGGCCTGGTTCTGGCCAAGCGTCACAGACTGGCCTCCCTGCTCGATGATGCCTGCGCCTCCGAGCGTATAGAAGACGAGATAGGCATCCTTGTGGGAGCGTTCCGTCACAAAGCGCTCGCGTGCGTAGAACGTGCCTGCCTCCGTGCAGAAGAAAGGGAGGGAGCGGCCTGTCTCGCTCGGCGTGGACCTGAACCAGGTGCTCCTCTTCTCGATATCCATGGTGTAGGTGAGCATGGCATCTCCTGGGAAAAGACGTCGCAAAGGCTTACTCGGAACAGCTTATCATGACAGGGGATGGGCATGCGCAAATATCGAAACGCAGCATTGGCTGGCAGTGCCGGTCCGTATATATGTGCAGCATATCCTTCGTTTCAATGAAGCGAGGAAGCAGGCGCAGATAGGGAATCTGCATCATGCCGAGGACGGGCTTGCCTGAGGCCATGCTATCTGGCGATATCGGGCGACAGACACTGCAGGCGGAAAGGATGCTTTGGGCGAGATTGCGCACATGAAGGCCTGGCGCCTGCAGATCGGGATGGGGGAGAGAGCAGATCCCGTCTGGGGTCTGCAGAGCCTTTTCGTGAGTGAACTGACCTGCATATGCCGTTTTTTCTGGCCCATCTGGCCGAGAATGGTGCAGGCAACGGCGTGATGCCGGCGGGGCTTTCCCGGCTGGTCCTGCTTGACTCTTTCCATGCCCTGAAGACTCTGGGCTGCCGGGCTCTTCCGCCCATGACGGGAGAATTCTGCAGGCTCGGGGCAGCGGCTGCCAAAGGAGGGGTGCGCCATGGTGAAGACAGGTCCTGTTCCAGAAGAGGCGACAGCCGCTCGTCTTCCTGCCTTCCGCAGAGAGGGGGCGTCCGTAAGAGACGACTTCCTCGATGGAATCTGCGAAGGGCCAGGAGCTCCAGGCTGTCTCATGCGTCTGGCCGGACCTCTTGGCTCTGGCAGGACCATGCTTCTGGGGATCTGGCACGGATTGCAGAAGATGAAGGATGGCAGGCATTACAGATTTCCGGCACAGGCCTTCTGAGGGATGTTGTAGATGGACTTGCTGCATTGTCTGAGGACTTGGATGATGCCTGCCTGCCGGATGGCCTCCGTCTCCGCCATCTGCTTGAGCGCACCACTGCCGATCTGAACGGCGGGGGCAGGGGTCTCGTGCTTCTGGTGGATGACGCGCAGAAAGCAAAGAAAGACGAGCTTGCGCTTCTGACTGAATGTGTGCAGTACGAGATCGGGAAGAGACATGACATAGCGCTCGTCCCTGCAGGGACACGCGAGAGCATGCTTGCATGTGCAGATGGCGCTGGCATGGGCTCTGTTTCGCGTGCGAAGACAGAAGATCTGCGCGTGATTCCTGAGGACGAATCTGCGCCTGCCCTGGAAGAGGCGCTCTTGGCAGCTGGCCTTGCAATCGAAGGCGGAGTGCTGCCGCAGCTGCTGGATGCGGCACAAGGACATGCAGCCCTGCTCCAATGGCATCTGGCACAGCCTTGCATCCCTGCCTCCGGGTGCGAGCATCACTTCAGAATGCGCACGGCGCTGTGTCCAAGAAGCGCAGGCAAGGCTGTCACGAAAGCTTCTTGGGGGTCTCTCAGTTCCTGCTCCTGCACTCCTCTCTGTCCTGGCCAAGAGCAGAAAGCTGCAGGCGCTTGGCTCTGTGACAGCGGAGCTGCATAGGGACGAAGCTGCGGCTGTCTCTGCTGCAGATGGGCTCAAGGAACGCCAGCTCCTGGAAGAGACCTTACCGGGCTGCGTGGCGCTGGCGCATCCCTTTCTCGGGATCTATCTGCTGGAGCATGCAGGCAGCCTCGCTTCTGCGGCGTCCTAGAGGCCTGATGCTGCGCTTGCCTCATGGCGCCAGTCGAGGAAGGCGGCTATGGCACAGATGAGCAGCAGGTAGCCGAGAGAGGTTGCATAGGCTGCAAACGTCGAATAGGGTGCCACAAGCACGAAAGCAGCAGAGAGGGCCAGAGCGATGGCACAGAAGCCATTGAAGATGGGGGAGGTGCCTCTCTCCTTGCCGCTTCTTGCCTTCTTTGCATAGGACCAGGAGCCAAGGCTAAGGATGATGCCGAAGAAGAGGCTTGCATACATGTAGAGGGCTTCTGGCTTCACGATGGTGAGGACAAAGATGAGGGAAGCGGCAATGAGTGCACCGATGCGCAGCTGTTCCTTCCGGAGGTCTGCGCCCTCTGCCTTGAGGCGGAAGACGAGCTCTGCTGCAAGCACGACCACGACAGCAAAGAGCGCAAGAGACAGCGCCATGGGAATCGCTATCTGGTGCAGGGCGATGAGGAGGATGCCTCCTGCCAAGAGCTCGATGCAGTGTGCCAGGCCATCAACCAGGAACCACTGGATAGGGACATGCTCTTTGAGAGAGTCCGAGACAGCGCCCGCAAACATGCGGAGCGGCACCTTTGCTGCGGTCTTCCTGGCTCCGGGTCGCGAACCTGCAATCCCTTCCAGGATGAGCGGCAGGCTCTCGTTCAGAGAGGCTGCGATATCGGAAGTCTTGGAGCCGGCTCTGCCGATTGCATTGAAGACATCATCCGTGAACTCCTGCCGCTCCTTCAGCGAGACATTGTCCATCCACTCATGGAAGACCTCTGCACAGTAGTCGCTCTCAGGATCGGGCTTTGCTGCAAGGTCGAGCTTTCCTTCCCTGAGCTGCCAGGAGAGGAGCTCATGCTGGAAGACGCCCCCGCCTGAGCCATGCACGACGAAAGGTTCCAGTGCAGGCTCGAAGAGCCTGCCGAAGACGCTGAAGGACGGGATGATGCGGATGGTCTTGGCTATCCAGGCGCGGGAGGGCTTGCTCGATGCAAGCTCGGGAGCTATGCCAGGGCCATCGAGGAGATAGATGGCATCGATCTGGGAGAGCTCCTTGCCGGTAAGCTCGGCTGTTGCATACTGTGCGAGATTGGCACCTTTCGAGTGTCCACCGACCAGAAGATGCGTGCCTGATTTCTCTGCATGTCTGAGTGTCTCGGCAAGATAGCTCCGGGCCCGCTTCTGCGCTTCTGTCTCCTTGAAGGAGAGCTCGAAGTCTTCCTTCCAGCCAAGGATGGTCGAGTCCGTTCCCCTGAAGGCGACAAAGATTCTGCCATCAGGCAGATGGAACTCTTCAGCAGAGAACTGGGTCCTTTCCAGTGAAGGCTCTGTATCCACATAGCGGCAGACGCGCACGTCGCCAAAGCGCTTCGTTGTAGCAGTCTTCTCGAAGAATCCTCTTCCTTCGCTGCTGAGGCCTTTGGGAGCAATGAGGCCAGATGCTTCCTCTGTGCATTCGGCAAGGCTCAGGCCTGTCGCTGTCTTCGCTTCATCCAGAGCCACAAGGTCATAGTAGGCAAGCTTGCAGAGGACGATTGCATCGATTTCCGAGAACGGGGAGACGGAGAAAGGAATATCCCCGCGCCACCCGAGATAGCTCTCGATGTTCGTCCCATAGTCCATAGCATGCTCCTCGTATCGGATGAATCCATTGTAGGTGCATCTGCTGGCTGATGACGCTGTGCTGTTCAGCGCTTGGGGATGTCTTTATTCCTGTCGGGAGCGGGAGATGGCATGAGCAGGGCAGAGAAAGCTGCTGCCAAGATCCGGAGAAAGAGGTTGCCATGCTGAAGCTTCTCAAGGGCATTGCCTATATCACGCTGAGGTGGACCCCAATCTCCGCACACTGCTAGGCAGCGAGCCTTCCTGCATGCTCCATGGGGGTCAGCCATCCTGGACGCTCCTGCCCCCCGTGATCGCTGCAGCGGTCGGCGTGCCTGCCGGCAGGCGCCATGGCCCCCTCGGAGGGAGATGCGCCGCGTCTCCCATCTGCTCCTCCATCCGTCCCCAGAAGCTCCCGATGCATGCATTGTCCCGGCAGCAGGCCCGCCTGGACATGGACTGCCGGATTCCGGGCTCCCTGGGCCTGTCCCGGCAGGTCCGTGCGGCATGGTGGACGCCCCGGTCCGAGCATGCCCAGATGTCGTCGGGAAGGCCGGGCCCCCTGAGCTGGTCATATGTGTCCAGCACGAGCCTCTCCTCCATCGAGATGGAGCATTTTTGGGCAAGCAGCACATCTGTCTGGCAGTCCAGGATTCCGGACATGCAGACGAAGCCCTCGTCCATGCATGGGAGGCAGGTGATGTCGGCGGAGACGGCCTTGAGGGGAGCGCCGCGCCTGAAGTCCCTGTCCACGGCATTGGGCGCCACCTTGGGCTCCCCGTCCTGGCCGATCGGGCCGCAGGGCCTCCCGCGCTTCCCCTCCCACACGATGCCGAACTTCCTCATGATGCGCTGCACCTTCCTGCGGCTCATCCTGACCTTCTGCCCGCGGGCCAGGCAGTCGACGATCTGCCGCGACCCCTTCCTGGAGCCGTGTGAGGCGAAGGCTGCCTCCACCTGCTCCTTCGCCGCAAGGTCGGCCTTCTCGCGCTCGAGGCGGCCGGGGCGTGCCACCACCCAGTCGTAGTAGCCGCGCCTCGAGACCTCGAGGGCCCCGCAGGCCGCGCTCACGTTAAAGGACGGGTCCTCCTCCCTGAGCTGGAAGATCAGCTCGAACCTTTCCGACTTCTCCGTCGCCCGGGGTGCACGCTGGGCCCTCCTTGCCAGTGCGCCAAGAGCTTTTAAAGCCTTCACCTGCGCCTTCGGGGACTCTATCTCGGCCCGCTGCGAGGCGATGATCTTCTCCTCGCGGCTCCTGGCGCGCTCCTTCTGCCTCGCCAGCCTGTCCTCCATCTCGGCTTTCTCGCGCGCCCTGATGGCCCTCCGCCTCTCCACGGCCTCCCGCTTCTCCCGCCGGATGCTCTCGGCCTTGTCGCGGTGCCTTGCCTGGGGCGCGTCCGTCTTCGTGAGAGCACCCTTCATCTCGGCTTCCTTCCAGTGGCAGGCCGCCCGCTCGATGCGCTTGTAGCCGATGAGGGAGGCAGGGAGCCCCGCCTGGGCGAAGATCTCTCCCGGCCTCTCGCCTTCATGGCAGCGCCTCATGCACTCTTCCTTGAACCGCTTCGAGCAGACGAGCGATTCCGTCCTGACCTCGTCCACCGCATCCAGCGGGATGGGATGGGCGCGCTCTTCCTTCGCGAACCTGCCATCGATCATATATGGAGCCCCGTTCCATCCGTGGCCCGCTGCCGGGCGGAGTCGAACCGTTTCGCGATTCCGAATCGGGTATGCGGAATGCGGGGCCCAGGTCAATATCCGCGATCTCGTTCCCGGAGACATCGTGCTCCTCCATACGATGGGGGAGGTGCTGGCATACAAGGTGGACTCCTCCGAAGCCGTATGGCCCGATGAGATGGACTCCTTGGGCATCCAGCAGGGCAAGGACCTCCTCACCCTTGTCACCTGCACGCCGTATGGCCTGAACGACCACAGGCTCCTCGTGCACTGCGAGAGGACGGAATATGTCCCCGAGGAGGCGGAGGCCCAGGGAGACCTTGCCAACCGCCACTGGGGCATGCGCGAGTGGGCTGTCCTCATCGTGGCTGTCGTCCTCCTCCTCGTCGTCCTCGATGTGGTCGTCCACCGCATTCGCCAGAAGCGGAAGGCGAAGGCCTCTCCCAAGCACATGGAATGAATCCTTCTTCCATAGGAAAGAAAGAGCGTCCCGGCTCATTGCGAGCCGGGACGCTTGTCTGTAGGAACATGCTGTCTGCGGCCTATACCAGATGATGGAGGCCAACCCATTGCCAGAGGGTGACGGGGGTACCGTCTACAAGCACGTTCGTACCGTCGAGTTCCGTCTTCACGAAGTCATGGTAGGCAGGAATCCAGACGAAGTGGCCGATATAGCGCACAGGCTGGCCGTATTCGTCACGGTAGCGTCCGGTCTCGTCCTGGATGTGGTCGAAGCAGGTGATATGCACGTCCTCAGCACCGAGCTCCTTGAGCTTCTTGTAGTCTGCAAGAGCATGATCCTGTGCTGTCACGATCGGGTCGTCTGCAGACTGCACGAACCAGAGGGGCGTCTGGGCAATGGCCTTCATCTCGTCGTCTGTGGCAAGCGATGCGACCCACGGTGCACAGACAGGCACGCCTGCTGCAAAGAATCCCGGATAGTCTGCCACGAGCCTTACTGTCATGAATCCACCGTTGGAGAGACCTCCCACATAGATGCGCTTGCGGTCGATGTCGGGGTGCGCCTCGATGAACTCATCGATCAAGGTCTTCAGGGCCTTCGTATAGATCGACTTGTTGTCGTCGGCAATCTGACCATTGCCGGAGTCCATCCAATAGGTCGGGCTTGAAGGAGCCAGGATATAGGCAGCTCCGCCGAGCTCCTCCTGAATCTCAGGGGAGGAGAGAAGCGTCACACGGTTGCCCATGACGGTACGGTAGGGCTCCTGTCCCTCTCCTGCACCGTGGAGCCAGACAAGGAGCGGCACGGACGCAATCGGCGGCAGCGGGCTGAAAGGACGTGCTGCGCGTGCGGCATTGACGGCGTCCAAGTCAGGCGTGAAGAAGCCGTAGTTCATATCGATATCGTCGAAGATGCCAGAGCCCGTGAGATCCCAGCCATTGAGGTCAGGGCAGATGTCCCCGGTGTCGATGTCGAAGACCAGGCCTGTGAGCGGAGCCTCGTCCGGAGTCTCAGACGGTATGGCTTTCGTCTGCGTGATACGGAAGTCCAGCATACGTATGTAGCCACGGGTGAGTGCTCCATCGATCCTCTTCGTGAGGCGGACCTCGGGCAGCTCGAGCGCGATATAGGAGCCCTGTTCCTGCGGGTTGCCTTCGCCGTCAGAGGCATAGGCAGAAAGCACGGGGACATAGCCCTTCGAGGGGTAGGCGCGCTTGTCTGTATGATGCTCCTTGGCGAGCACGACCTCTCCGGTCTCGGCGTCCTTGCGCTCCACATAGACGCTGAAGCCAGCCTTGTCTACGAATTCCGTACGCACCTTCTCGGGGAGCTCGAGGATGAGCTTCGAGACATAGGGCCCCATGTCGGCGGCCGAAGTGAACGTCTTGTATCCAGCCATGCATATCCCCTTTCTCGTGCAGCAGAGCCAGCATCTGCTGCCCTGCAATGTCTTTCCGTTGCTTGTTCTATCCAGATATGTCAGCTGTGGCAGCGGACCTGCCGAAGGGCAGCCTGCCAGCCTGAGCGCTTGCTCTGGCGCATCTCTTCTGCCATCTCGGGCGTATAGGTCTCATGTCCATAGCGCTCGTGGATCACATTTTCTGTCCAGAGGCCAGCTCCTCTGCCTGCTGCAAAGGCGGCTCCTGCGGCAGAGAGTTCGGCGAGCTTCGAGACCTCGACCGATGCCTTTGCCATGTCTGCCTGGAACTGCATGAGGTAGGCATTCTTCGTGACGCCGCCATCTGCTCTCAGGGTTGTGAGAGCAAGGCCGGTATCGGCCCTCAAGGCATCGAGCACATCTGCTATCTGGTAGGGGATGCACTCGGCGCAGGCCTTTGCGATCTCTGCCCAGCCGGTGAGCGTTGTGACACCGGTGAGCATGCCCGTGGCGGCACTGTCCCACCAGGGAGCACCGAGACCGGTGAAGGCAGGCACGAAGTAGCTCCTGTCGTTCGGATTGGCCTCGGAGATGAGCTTTTCAAGCTCGCTCGGGCTCTCGATCAGATGGACCCGGTCCTTCAGCCAGGAGACGACAGCACCGGTGTAGTTGAGGTTTCCTTCGAGCACGTAGGAGAGCCTGCCTTCGAGGTTCCAGGCAATGCTCGAGACAAGGCCATGGGTGCTCCGGATGGGAGCATCTCCTGCCATGAGCATGACGGAAGAGCCGGTGCCATAGGTCGCCTTGACTTCTCCCGGCTTGAGGCAGTCCTGGGCTGCAAGCGCTGCCTGGGAGTCACCGAGCATTGCATGGAGAGGCACAGGAGCCGCAAGTGCGCCATTGAAGTCAGAGACACCGAAGAGGGCATCGGACGCAAGGACTTGAGGCAGGGAAGAGCGGGGGATGCCGAAAAGGGCGAGAAGGTCCTCGTCCCACTCAGCCGTCTCAAGGTTCAGAAGCTGGGTCCTGCAGGCATTTGATGGCTCTGTCACGAAGGGATGGCCTTTGCAGAGGCTGTAGGCCAGCCAGGAGTCGATTGTGCCGAAGCAGAGCGTGCCTGTCTTTGCAGCCTCTTGGACTTCTGGCACGTTCTGGAGCATCCAGGACATCTTGGCGGCAGAGAAGTAGGGAGAAAGGGCGAGGCCTGAGCGCTCCTGGACAAGCTCCTCTGTACCAGGATGTGTCGTCTTGAGCTCTTCGCAGAGCGCAGCGGCGCGTCCGCACTGCCAGACGATTGCGTGTGTCAGGGGATGTCCTGTCGTCCTGTCCCAGGCGACGCAGGTCTCGCGCTGGTTCGAGATGCCGAAGGCGGCGATATCTTCCGCGCGGGCACCGGACTCCTGCATCAGCGCTTCGACGCAGGAGCAGACGTTTCCCAAGATCTCTTCCGCATCATGCTCGACCCAGCCCTGTTCGTTCACATACTGCGTGTGGGGCAGGGAGGTCTTTGCCAGAAGGGAGCCATCCTCTTGGAAGAGGAGCGCCTTCGTGCCCTGTGTGGACTGGTCTATTGCGAGGATGAGCTTTCCCATCGCTACTTGGCTGCCTTTCCGAGAAGCTTCTCTGCAGATGCTGCGATGCCTTCTGCATCGAGGCCGTAGTAGCTGAAGACCTCCTTCGAGGTGCCGGTGACGACCGGGGCATCAGGAAGCGAGAGGTTCTCGACGAGTCGCGGGCAGCTGGAAGCGACCGTCTGGGCGACACGGGCACCGAGCCCGCCATACGGCGAGTGCTCCTCGACCGTGAGGACCGCCTTTGCGTTGGTGGCAGCCTTCACGACTGCCTCTTCATCGAGCGGCTTTACGCAGTACATGTCAAGGACGGTGGCAGAGATGCCCTTGGCCTCAAGCAGTGCTGCAGCATCGAGTGCTGGACGGACGAGCTCGCCTGTGGCGACGATTGCGATGTCGGTGCCCTCCTTGAGCCAGGTTGCCTTGTCCATCTCGAAGGGGCAGGAGTCCTCGGTGTAGATATCCTCGACGGCGTTCCTGCCGACACGCACATAGGCAGGCTTTTCGTCCTTCAGAAGGGCACGGATGAGCTTGGCTGTCTGGAAGCGGTCGCTCGGGAGATAGACGCGCATGTTCGGAATGGCGGACATGGCTGCGATATCCTGTGCGGAGTGATGGGACATGCCCAAGGCACCATAGGAGATGCCGCCGGAGATGCCGATGAGCTTCACGTTCGTATCGGAGTAGGCGCAGTCGACCTTTGCCTGCTCATAGGACCTGGTCGTGAGGAAGCTTGCCGGGCTTGCTGCAAACGGCTTCTTGCCGCAGGAGGCGAGACCGGCAGCAATGCCGACAAGGTCCTGCTCGGCGATGCCGACCTCGATGGCCTGCTCAGGATACTTGTCGAAGAAGGGCGTCAAGGAGGCAGAGCCCCTCGAGTCGGAACAGAGGACGCAGACGTCCTTGTCAGTGGTGGCAGCCTCCATCAGCACATCGCAGATGGCCTGCTTGTTCGCAATCTTGTTAGGCATGGCACTCCTCCTTGTGTGCTGCGAAATCTGCGGTGATCTGGGCGTACTCTTCTGTATTCGGCAGGTGGTGGTGCCAGGATGCCTTGTTCTCCATGACAGGGGAGCCGAAGCCCTTTGTCGTGTTGGCAATGATGACGGTAGGCTTGCCCTTCGTCTCTTCGGCAAGCGAGAAGGCAGCATCGAGCGCTCGGATGTCATTGCCCGGAACCGAGAGGACGTTCCAGCCGAAGGCGGCCCAGCGCTCTTCCTGGGAGTCCTGCTTCATAACGTCTTCCGTGGAGCCAGAGATCTGGAGACGGTTCCTGTCCACGAGGGCACAGAGGTTGTCGAGCTCGAAGTTGCCGCCCGACATGGCACCTTCCCAGACAGAGCCTTCTGCAAGCTCGCCGTCGCCCATGAAGACATAGGTGCGGTAGTTCCTGCCATCCATCTTCGCGGCAAGCGCCATGCCCACAGCGACCGGAAGGCCATGTCCCAGGGAGCCGGAGTTCATCTCGATGCCGCAAAGCTTGTTGTTCGGGTGTCCGATGTAGGGGCTCTTGAACTTCGAGAAGCGTGCCTTCACATCGTCGAGGTCGAGGAAGCCCTCGTGGCAGAGCACGGCGTAGTAGGCCTCCATGGCATGTCCCTTGGAGAGGACGAAGCGGTCACGGTCGGGGTCATCCACCGTCTCCGGCGTGATCCTCAGATGGTTCTCGTAGAGGACCATCAAGGCATCGATTACGGACATGTCGCCTCCGATATGTCCGCCGCCTCCTGCCATGATGATATCGACGCAATCCTGGCGCAGGTCCCAGCGCAGGCTCTCGAGCTTATCGATTTCCACAGCTACTCTCCCCTCAGATAGGCCTTGATGTCATCTTCGATCGGGTCATACAGATCGGGCGTGATGCCCAGATACTTGCAGGCTTCATAGAGCACCGGCACGACGTCGTCGTGGATGCCGGCACAGTGGTGGATGTAGGGTCCCTCCACGATCTTTGCCTCGAGGCGCTTGATGTTCTGTACACGGACCCAGAGATAGGTGCCCATGCCCTTCGGTCCGTCGATGCCCTCTGCCGTGCCCAGCAGCATCGAGTACTGTCCGTTGTCCCCATCGAAGCGGGCCAGCGTGACCGTGCCGTGCTTTGCCTCTGCCGTGAGGGCGCCATTGTGGTCGAAGGCAAGAGGCGTCGTGATGACCGGCTTTCTCTGTGCCACGGAGCAGGGCCACGGTCCGCAGTGCTGCAGGAGCTCGCCGTTGGGATCGTCAGGATGGCGGATGGTCCAGTCGGCAAAGAATGAGCGCTTGCGGCCCATGTCAGCAGCCTCGATCATGAGGGAGGTGATCGCGCCGTGGACATCGGTCTCGCAGGTGATGGGCGTGCCCTCCTCGTTCAGGATCGAGTTCGCGGCACAGGGCATGATGCCCAGCTCGTGCTGGAGCTCGTTCCAGCACTGGATGCAGCCAGCCGTGCAGTGGTACTTCCTGAGCATGCGGCGTATCGCCACGGCCATGGCTGCAACGGTGCGTACCTGCTCGTTCGTGCAGTTCTTCTCGAAGTGCTCAGAGATCCAGGCAAGCTGCTTCTCCACATCGGAGGTCCCGTCGCCCTTGTCCTCTGCAAGTGCTGCCTTCACGCCGCGGGTGAGCTCGGGCAGGGGCACTGGCACGCACTCGATGCCAAAGCGCTCGAGGAGCTCGCCCTCGTTGCACATCGTGGAGTAGAACTCATAGGGACGCGGCCCGATCTGGAGGATGCGGGCAGAGCGGAAGGTCTTCACGACATTGCAGACGGCAATGAAGTCGCGCAGTCCCCGTTCGAAGACAGGATCGTCCACCCTGCAGTTTGTCATGTACGTGAAGGGCACCTGGAAGCGGCGCAGTACCTTGCCGGTCGCGAAGAGTCCGCACTGGGTGTCGCGCAGGCGGGTGCCATCAGCCTCGGGGCGCTCATCGAGCGGTCCCCACAGAAGGACGGGCTTGCCAAGGTCCTTGGCAAGGCGGGCGCAGATGAACTCGGTGCCGAAGTTGCAGTGGGGGAGGAACAGGCCATCGACTCCTGCATCCTGGAACTTCTTCAGGACCTTGAGGCGGTCATCCTCGTCGTAGAGCAGGCCTTCCTCATTGATATCGTCGATATCGACGAACTCCACGCCGAGCTCACGCAGCTTGTCGGCGATGATGGCACGGTACTTCCTTGCATCGGGCGCGCTGAAGATGCTTCTGCGGGTCGGTGCATAGCCAAGAACGATCTTGTCCATGAGGCTCCTCTCCTCTGTCTCCGCATCCGCCATTCAGCGGATTGGAAGGGCAGGTTTCTTTCCTGAGATAGAGGATATGGATGAACTCGGCTACACTTAACGAGTAGACGCTATTACTAAATATTTAGCTCTAAACAAGTTGAGGAGAGCTTATGGCGGGAAAGGTCACGGCACGCGATGTTGCAAAGGCAGCAGGAGTCTCTCCGGCAACGGTCTCGCTCGTGTTCCGGGATCGCCCTGGCGTCGGTGCAGAGACAAGGGACCGTGTGCGCAAGGTGGCAGAGGAGCTCGGCTTCGAATATGACGTGCCGTCCACACCCCGCAAGACCAGTACGATTCTTCTTGTCATCTACAAGCAGCATGGCCGCGTCGTCTCAGATACCCCCTTCTTCGAGTCCCTCATCAAGGGCGTCTCAGACATGACATACAAGCTCGGATACCACCGGCTCTCCGTCTCCTACTTCTATTCGCAGGAGAACAAGGCAGAACAGATGGACAGCCTGCGCTCCATCAAGTGTGCCGGCATCGTGCTTCTGGCCACGGAGATGCGGGCAACCGATGTGGCACAGTTCGAGCATCTGGGCGTGCCCATCGTCCTTCTGGACAACTGGTTTCCGACGAAGAATCTCGACTCCGTCGTGATTGACAACTCCCGTGGTGCCTGGACGGCTGTGCGCTACCTCAGGAACATGGGGCATACCGATATCGGCTATCTCCATTCCCGTACAGAGATCAGGAACTTCCTCGAGCGCAAGGATGGCTACATTCAGGCCATGCGCTACTTCAATACTTCCGATATAGATCCCCGTCACACAATCATAGAGGTCGGCTCCACGATGGAGAGCGCCTATGAGGATATGAACCGCTATCTTGACGGGAATCCATATCTGCCGACTGCCTACTTTGCAGACAACGACCTCATTGCGATGAGCTGTATCCGTGCGCTCAAGGATCACGGCATCAGGGTCCCCGAAGACATCTCTGTCATCGGCTTCGACGACGTTTCGACGGCTGCCATAGCAGATCCGCCGCTCACGACCATGGCGGTGCCCAAGACGAATATGGGCGGTCTGGCTGTCAGGCGTCTTGTCGAGCATGCGAAAGGCGAGACAGGTGGCGAGGTTGTGCGCATATCGGTCCTGCCGGAGATTGTCCAGCGCGAATCGGTCATGAAGGCCGAGGAAGACGCTTAGATGAATGCAGATTGCTACTAGCACAATCCATAAATCTGTGCAAGTAATTGAGCTAAATATTCCTAAATTCTCGTAAACATGCTACTAAATCCATTGAAGAGTCAAGGTACAGTCCCGCTTCTGTAATCTTCATGTCAGCAAGTAATTCCGGGTGCAGGCAAGGAGGCCTGCACAGAGGAAAAGAAGGGGGATTCAATGGCAGTCGATTATCAGAAGATTGCTGAGGGCGTGCTTGCCAATGTAGGAGGCAAGGATAACGTCGCTTCCGCGACGCACTGCATGACAAGGCTGCGCCTGACCTTCAAGGACAAGTCGAAGGTCAACAGCGACGCAATCAAGGGCCTCACGGGTGTCCTGGGCATCAACTGGGCAGGCGAGCAGCTCCAGGTCATCATCGGCCAGGCTGTGCCGAAGGTCTATGACGCGGTGCTCGCGATGGGAGTTGCCGGCGGCGGCTCCATCGACGAGAACCTCGATGAGAACCTTACGAAGGAGAAGCTGACGCCGAAGGCTGTCGGCAACAAGATCCTCGACTATCTCTCCGGCTCCATGGTGCAGATGATCCCGCTGATCATGGCATCCGGCCTGTTCCGCACCCTTGCTGTCGTTATGGGTCCCCAGATGTTCAATCTCTGGGCTGCCGATTCCGGCATCTACACATTCTTCTACGCGACACTCTATGAGGCTGGCTTCTACTTCCTGCCGATCTATCTTGGCTACTGCGCGGCAAAGAAGGTTGGCGCCAATCCGCTGCTCGGCCTGCTTTCCGGCGGCATCCTGATTGCCCCGAGCATCATCACGGCGGCAACAGCTGGCACGACCATCAATGTCTATGGCCTCGATATCGCAGCTGCAAACTATAGCCAGTCGGTGCTTCCGATCATCCTCACGATTCCGGTGCTTGCTGTCGTCGAGAAGTTCATGAAGAAGCACGTGCCTGAAGTCCTCTCGACGCTCTTCACGCCGTTCTTCACGATGATCGTCGTCGTTCCTATCGAGCTCATCGTCCTTGCTCCTATCGGCAACCTCATCGGCCAGGGCATCGCTGCTATCATCTTCGGCCTTGCTGATCTCGGCGGCATCGGCGTCCTCATCGTTATGGCCATCCTCGGCGCCTTCTGGCAGCTCTTCGTTATCGCCGGCATGCACATGCCTGTCATCCTGCTTGCCCAGGTCACGCTTCTCCAGACTGGCGTCGACCCGTTCCTCTTCGTTGCTACGAACTGCGCTATGACCGCCGTCTGGGGCTGCGCTATCGGTGCCTTCCTGCGCATACGCAACAAGGAGGAGAAGGGCATGGCAGCAGGATACGTCATCTCCGCTCTCCTCGGTGGCGTGACCGAGCCGGCACTCTTCGGCATCCTCATGCGTTTCCGCCGCACCATGCTTGGCATGTTCATCGGCGGCGCTGTGGGCGCAGTCGTCTCCGGTATTCTCGGCGTTCACCTCTATGTCGGTGCCATGGCAACGAACTTCCTCGTCTTCCTCGGCTATCTCCAGGGCGGCACCTTCAATACCGTTGCTGCTGTCATCGGTCTCACCATCTCCTGCGTTGTTGCTGCCGTCGTCGTCTACATGACTGGCTTCACGAAGGAAGAGCTCGATGCTCTCGACAAGGAGAAGCCCGGCCAGATGACGGCCGAGTAAGAGCTGCTCCATGCACCAGATCTGAAGCAGAACAAAGCGGACAGTCGGGTCAGCGTGCCTGGCTGTCCGCTTTCATGAAGGGAGGCGTATTTAAGCTATGGCTGAAGCGGAGAATCTGCACCGCGAAGCAGAGACCTGGCGCGAGGTCGTGCTGCACTTTGAGTCGGCCCATCCGTTCAGAGATCCCGTCAGGGACTGCTGCGTCGTCGCGGACTTCACAGGGCCTGAGGGCATGCATATCCAGCGGGAAGCGTTCTGGGATGGCGGATGCCGCTTTTGCGTGAGCTTTGCTGCACCGAAGCCAGGAACCTGGACCTGGAAGCTCGCTGCTCCTCCCGAGAGCGGGCTTGACGGGAAATCGGGCACGATTGTGGCTGCTCCCTATTCGGGGAATCTTCCCATCTACCAGCATGGCTTTCTGCGCTGTGCCAAGGCAGGCGAGCTCTATGAGGGTCAGCCTCTTGCGAGGAATATCCTGGTCCATGCAGATGGCATGCCGTTCTTCTGGCTCGGGGATACGCACTGGGAGTTCGCGCTGGGGGAGAGCTGGGACGCATCGAACCATGCCGGCATGAGAAGCCAGTTCAGGGGCATGGCGGACAAGCGTGCAGAGCAGGGGTTCACGGTCTACCAGACGAACCTGAGGAGCGATTTCCATGAGCACAGCCGCTTCTGGCTGACGAGAGAGGACGCAGAGCATCCCATCCCCAATCCTGCTGTCTTTGCAGAAGAGATCGACTGCCGCATGCACTATATCGCCGACCTTGGCTTCGTGAATGCGCTTGGCTTTGCCTGGGGAAGCAGCATGGAGGCAGAGCCTGATGCCTTCGGAGCTGCTACGACACTGGCGGAGCAGAAGACGCTTGCACGCTACTGCGCTGCCCGCTATGGAGCATTGCCACTTGTCTGGACCATTGCTGGCGAGGCTTCTGGCTACGATCCTTCTCGACACGACTTCCTTGTCTCCTGCTGGAGCGAGGCAGCACGTACCGTGCGCAGGCATGATGCCTACCGGCAGCCCTGCACAGTGCACTCTGTAAATGAGCGGCCGTTCTCGGACTGCTTCTACGGAGAGGTCTGGTACGACTTCACGCTCAACCAGGCAGGGCACGGTGACTTCGTCGTGGCTGAGTCCGACTACCGCGACTTCATGGAGCGGCACCCCGAGAAGCCCTTCGTGGAAGGGGAGGCGCTCTACGAGGGATGCTCCTCGCTCGAGGAGAACGGGAGCCGCCGCATCGATGCCTCGATGCTTCGCCGTGTGGCCTATATCACCATGCAGCTCGGAGGAGCAGGCTATACGTATGGCGCTCAGGGCATCTGGGACAACATCTGGTCCCAGGTCGACCTGTCGAAGTCTCCTATGGCCCGCATGATGACAGAGATCTTCAACCGTTACGGTGTCACCTGGACAGAAGCCATAGACTTCCCCGGTGCCGATCAGATGGGCATCATGCGTCGCTTCTTCGAAGAGCAGAAGTGGTGGACGCTCGAGCCTTATGGGAAGGGCGGAAGCGCGCTTCTGGGCAGGAAGGCACCTCTGGCTGCAAAGAACGCGGACGGCACGCATGCCGTGGCATACTATGCGGCAACGACGAGAAAGCCGCTCGAGCTTGCTGGCTTGAAGGATGGCTCCTGGCTGCTGCGGTGGTTCGACCCTGTGCGGGGCGTCTATGCAGGAGAGGAAGTCCGGCAGATATCCGGAGGGCGCATGCGCCTGCCAGACAAGCCGACGATGGACGACTGGCTGCTTGTCCTCAATAGGGCAGACGGCCTGTACAAGATGAGGATGGAGCAGAGCAAATGAGCAAGGTATCAATCGAAGGAATGCATCTTGTCCGTGACGGAAAGCCGTTCTTCTGGCTTGCGGATACGATCTGGACTGCCTTCACCAATCCGACAGACGACGAGTGGATAGCCTATCTCGACCAGCGCGCCGCACAGGGCTTCAATGTGCTCCAGATCAATGCGCTGGCCCAGTGGGATCGTGCACAGGCGGCTTTCGACCGCTATCCCTACCAGACGCCGGACCACGGGAAGACCTTCGACTTCACGAAGCCGGACGCTTCCTATTGGGAGCACGCGCGCTGGCAGCTTGCCGAGGCGACGAAGCGTGGCTTCACGCCCGCCATCGTCGTCCAGTGGTGCAACTACGTCCCCAATACCTGGGCCTCGAACATGATGCCTGACAACATCATCCCTGACGATCTGGTCGAGCCGGTCGTGAAGCAGACCCTTCAGAGCTTCAACGAGTTCGACCCCATCTATATCATCTCGGGCGACACCGATTTCGACCACGAGGAGCCGATCGAGCGCTATATGCATGTAACCGACCTGGTGGAGCGCTATGCACCGGATGCCCTCAAGTGCTATCACATCAAGGGCCGTTACGACGGGCTGCCGGAGTGCCTGGCCGAGCGTGCAGATATCTATCTCTATCAGTCGGGACACAACATCTCGGCGCAGGCAGGTGCCTACGATCTTGCACGGAGCTTTGCGGGCAGGCCACAGAGAAAGCCGATCATCAATTCGGAGCCCTGCTATGAGCAGATGGGCTACTCGCATATGGTCTATGGACGCTTCCGCCGCGCAGACTGCCGCCGGGCCCTCTGGCTCTCGCTTATGGGCGGAGCCTCTGCTGGCGTGACCTATGGCGCGCACGGCGTATGGAACTGGGAGACCGGCGTTCTCGAGGGAGGCTTTGCCTTCGGCGAAGGCTTCCTCAAGGCCCTGCCGCATGAGCAGGGAATCCATTTTGCGGGAGCCTGGGATTTCTCCTTTGCCCGCACGGTCGCAGAGCGGCTGGGCCTTCTGGAGCTCGAGCCTGCGCAGGAGATGCTGGCAAGCCGCACGGACGATGTTTTCGCTGCCAGGACAGCGGATGGAACGACGCTGTGCATCTATGTGCCGACCAATGCGACCCTCCGCATCAAGGGAGACCTCACGCAGGCGCATCTCCATGCGCTCGACGTGGCAGAGCATGAAAGCCTTCCGCTCGCTGCAGAATATGGCGCAGAGCGGGACGAGACGCTGATACATCAGAGCTCCTGCCTCGAGGATGCACTCTACATCGCAGAGCTCTGAGAGGGGATGCGGGGCAAGGCTTCCGATGCAGCATCTTGCCCTGCATGGCTATGCCGGAAGGTGGCATGCCTGGCATAATGAAGAGAGCCGCATTGGGGCGGCTCTCCGGCTTTCTGCCGCGCGCATGCCGCGGAGAAGCAGGATGGAGCGCGAGGGGAGCGCAGACAATGGGCAAGGTGACGCTCAAGGACATCGCACATGAAGTAGGCGTCTCGCCTTCCACGGTCTCGCTCGTGCTGAATGGCAGGGAGGTGCGCGTCTCGGATGCGAAGCGCCAGGCCATCCTCGACTGTGCCCGCAAGAAGCGCTATGTGCCGAACCAGATTGCACGCAGCCTCGTCTCCCAGCGCTCCGATACCTTGGGCCTCATCATTCCCAACATCGAGAGCCGCTTCTTCAGCTCCCTGGCCAAGAATCTCGAGCAGCGCCTGAGAAGAGAGGGCTATGCGCTCCTGATCGCGAACTCGGACGATGTGCCTGCCAATGATGCGGCGCTCGTGCGCCTTTTCGTGAACCGTGGCGTCGACGGGATTTTTCTTGTCGCAGCAGGAGGCCTTGCTCCCGATGCAGCCTTGGCAGAGATGCTCTCGTCCCTTCCCGTACCCTATCTGATGGTCGACCGCGTGCTCGAAGGCGTCGCAGGCGATTCCGTGAGCTTCGACAATGTGCTCGGGGGATATCTGGCAGCGCAGCATCTTCTGGAGCAGGGGCATGAGCGGATTGCGATTGTCGCAAACATGCAGGAGGGCACCGGCAGGAAGCGTGTCCAGGGGTACGAGAAGGCGCTTTGCGAGGCCGGGATTGCGCCTGATGGGGTACTCGAGCTCCAGAGCCGCTACTACATTCCCGATGCCTACCATGTGGGGGATGCCGTGATCGCGACCGGAGCGTCTGCTGTCGTTGCTACGAGCGACAACATTGCGCTGGGGCTCCTCAAGCGCTTCCTCGAGCGCCGCTTTCGCGTGCCGCAGGACATCTCGATCGTGAGCTACGACAACTCGGCAGCAGATATGCTCTTCGAGCCTGCGCTGACTTCGATAGAGCAGAATGTGGGCGAGCTTTCGGATGCTGCCGTCTCCTGCATGCTCCAGCGCCTCAAGGGCTCGGTGCCGCCTGGCCCCAGGGCCTGCCTCCTGCCGCCACGGCTCGTGTGCAAGGATTCGGTCAGAGCCGTCTGAGAAGCCTTGCCCCTGATTCAGCTAAATCTTTGCTAAATTGCATGTTTATCGAATGATAAAACGTTTTATCACCTATATTCCAATCAAGGATGCATGACAGACAAGAAAGGGAAGAGGAGTATCGCTCATGGCTCAGCCTGTCTTGGGTACGCCCTGGAAAAAGCTCGACCGTGCCGTTCCGGAAGAGGAGGTCGCCTGGCTTGACCGCTACTGGCGCTGCGCGAACTACCTGTCCGTCGGCCAGATCTATCTCCGCTCGAATCCGCTCATGAGGGCAGATTTCAAGAACGAGGAGGGTCCTGACGGATTCACGCGCGAGGACGTGAAGCATCGCCTTGTCGGCCATTGGGGCACGACGCCGGGATTGAACTTCCTCTATGCTCATGTGAACCGCCTGATCCGTGACCATCAGCAGAACACGCTCTTCCTGATGGGGCCGGGACACGGCGGTCCTGCAGGCACCTCCCAGAGCCTGCTTGATGGCACCTACCGCGAGATCCGGCCGGACATCACGGACGACGAGGCGGGACTCCAGAAGTTCTTCCGCCAGTTCTCCTATCCGGGAGGAATCCCTTCGCACTACGCTCCTGAGACCCCGGGATCGATCCACGAAGGCGGCGAGCTTGGCTATGTGCTCTCCCATGCCTATGGCGCTGTGCTCGACAATCCGAGCATGCTTGCCGTGGCGGTCGTCGGCGACGGCGAGTCGGAGACCGGACCTCTTGCCACGAGCTGGCAGACCAACAAGTTCATGGATCCTCTGACAGATGGCATCGTGCTTCCGATCCTGCATCTCAATGGCTACAAGATCGCGAACCCGACGATTCTTGCCCGCATCTCTGACGGCGAGCGCGAGGAGTTCTTCCGGGGCATGGGCTACCATCCCTACAGCTTCGTTGCCGGCTTCGATGAGGAGGATCATGCCTCGATCCACAGGCGCTTTGCAGCCCTGCTCGAGGCGGTCTTCGACGAGATCTGCGACATCAAGGCCCGGGCTGCTGCAGGCGAGGCTGCCCGTCCTGCCTACCCGATGATCATCTTCCGCACCCCGAAGGGCTGGACCTGCCCGAAGACGATCGACGGCAAGAAGACCGAAGGTTCCTGGCGTGCGCATCAGGTGCCTCTGGCATCTGCCCGCGATACCGAGGCACACTTCCAGGTGCTCAAGGGGTGGCTCGAGTCCTATGAGCCGTCAGGCCTCTTCACGGAGGAGGGCGCCATCCGTCCCGAAGTCACCGAGTTCATGCCGGAAGGCGAACTCAGGATCGGCGCGAACCCCAATGCCAATGGCGGCCGCATCAGAAAGCCGCTCGAGCTGCCGAAGGCAGAAGACTATGCCTTCGATGTGGACGGGCTGGGACATGGCGCAGGAGCGACCGAGTCGACGCGCGTCCTCGGCGAGTACACGGCCGAGCTCATCAACAATAACCGTGACCGCTTCCGCATCTTCGGCCCCGACGAGACGGCATCGAATCGTCTGCAGCCGAGCTACCAGGTGACCGACAAGCAGTGGTTCAACGGCGACCTCAACGACGATCCGGCAAACGACGAGCATATGGCACCTGTCGGCAATGTAATCGAGCAGCTCTCCGAGCACCAGTGCGAAGGCCTGCTCGAGGGCTATCTCCTCACCGGCCGCCATGGCCTGTGGTCATCCTACGAGTCCTTTGTCCACATCGTCGACTCGATGGTGAACCAGCATGCCAAGTGGCTCGAGGCAACCGTGCGCCACATCCCCTGGAGAAAGCCTATCTCCGGCCTCAACATGCTCCTTTCGAGCCATGTCTGGCGCCAGGACCACAATGGCTTCTCCCACCAGGACCCGGGCTTTGTGGATGTCCTCCTCAACAAGTGCTGGAACAACGACCATGTGGTGAACATCTACTATCCGGCGGATGCGAACATGCTGCTTGCGGTCGCAGAGCGCTGCTACCAGTCCACGAACTGCATCAATGGCATCTTCGCAGGCAAGCAGCCTGAAGCCACATGGCTCTCTCTTGCCGATGCCCGCAAGGAGCTCGAGAAGGGCGCGGCCGAGTGGAAGTGGGCATCAACTGCCAAGGCAGGCGAGGAGCCTGACATCGTCCTCGGGTGCTGCGGCGACGTGCCGACGCAGGAGACGCTTGCTGCGACCGAGCTTCTCGATGCGCTCGGCGTCAAGGTCCGTGTCGTGAATGTCGTCGAGCTCCTGAAGATCCAGAATGCGCAGGAGAATGATGAAGCACTCACGGATGAGGAGTTTGCAGAGCTCTTCACGACGGACCGTCCGGTCCTCTTTGCCTTCCATGCCTATCCCGACACGATCCATCGCCTGATCTGGCATCGTCCGAACCATGATGCGTTCCATGTGCATGGCTATGAAGAGCACGGCTCCACGACGACGCCGTATGACATGCTGCGCCTGAACCACATGGACCGCTGGGCGCTTGCGGCAGACGCCCTCAGGATCCTCGATGCAGACAGGTGGGCAGGCCAGATCGCAGAGTGGGAGCAGTTCCGCGAGGATGCCTTCCAGTTCGCGGTGGACAAGGGATATGACCATCCTGCATTCACCGACTGGGTGTGGCATGACGCGAAGGATGGGGGAGCTGCCCTCAGCGCCACCAAGGCCACCGGCGGGGATAACGAATAAATGGCTAACTAGTACGATATGGTCAATCCATAAATCTGCAGACGCTGCCACACCATCGGTGAGTGGCAGCGTCTTCGCATATGCATGGGGCGTGGCTGCATCCTATCGGGACGCATGCCTGCGTGTCCGCCATGTCCCGGGCGAGCATCCGAACTCTTCCTGGAACTTGCGGTAGAAGAAGGTCACATTGTTGTAGCCGACATGGCGGGCGACCTCGGTGACCGAGGTGGTGCCGAGGTCAAGCAGGCGTGCGGCCTCGCTCATGCGCTGGCGGGTGAGAAGCCGCTGGAAGCTGCTGCCGCACTGCTGCTTGAGAAGCCGCGAGAGATAGGCAGGGCTCACGCCCATCTGCCGGGCAATCCTGTCGAGCGTGATGTCCGGGTAATGCTCCTCGATTGCCTGGAGTGCCGGCAGGACCGATATCTGGCGCGCGCTCTCGAGGCTGGCAGACGATCTGCCGTCCTGGCACAGATCTATGAGCTCCATCATGATGAGCTGGAACAGCGGGGTGAGACGATCATCTGTGGCACTTTCCTGCTCGAGGAAATCGCAGCCGAACATCACGACGAGCGAGCGGAGCTTCCAGGAATCTGCAGCATCGAACAGGATGAAGGAATCCTTGCACGCGGTCTGGCTCATGGAATTGGCCAGAAAGTCGTACACGATGCTGTGTGGGCTTCTCAGCTGCTCGAGCAGCGCCGGAATCGTGTCTGCACCGAAGAACAGGTTCAGAAGGATCTGGCCCTCCCCGAGGCGGGGCACCTTGTGGCGGGTGTTCTGGTCGATGAGCAGCGCCTGACCTTCCTTCACTTCGATCGGCATGCCATTGAGATGCTGCACGCACGACCCTGCATACATATACTCGAACTCCACCCAGTCATGGATATGCTCGGGATAGTCCAGAAAGCGGCTGTGCTTCTTGAACCCGAAATGGCGCTCTCGGCTGAGGGCGGCCGTGGTCGGAATGCGGGGGTGTCCCTGCTCGTCCGTCCCGATGGTGCGCAGCTTCTCGGCAAGCCCGCTTTCATCATTCCTCAGATAGCGCTCCTCGCTTGCGCTATGTTTCCTGAGCCAGGCATCGAGCTCACGGAGGCAGAAGCCGCAGCTCCAATCATGCTCGAGCTTGCCGATGTCGCAGGCGTCGTGCGTGTGCAGGCAAACGGACGCGAACTCGGTGTGCGCATCGTGCCGGACTGGAGCTTCAGCCTAGATGGGGCGGTGCATCCGGGACGCAACGAGATTCTCGTCGAGGTTGCAGGAACGCTCGGACGCGCGATGGATGACTTCGTGGGGCAGTTCCTGCCGATCGCGCCGACTGGCATTGACGGCGCAGAGCTCGTCTTCGGCGCCTAGACAGCAGCATAGAGAGTCTTCTGGCCCTGCTTTTCCTGCGAGAAAAGCGGGTCCTTCTGCTATGAGGCTATCTGTCAGATGGGCCGAGAGGGTAGAATGCAGCTGTTGCCAATGGAAAAGGAGGTGTTAGAAATGGCAAGAAAACTGACTGATGTCGAGCATGCCCTCATGGAGCTCGTGCGTGATGAGGTGTCTCCTCTGATCCCGCCTGCCAAGCGCAATCTGGCTTCTGGCTTTGCAAGCGCGCTCGTGCGTCTCAAGGACTACCGCACGGACAGGAAAGGCCTCGAGAAGCTTCTTTCGAAGGTCGGGCTCGACGACAGCGAGACGCAGGACAGCATCTGCTCCGAAGTCCTGGTCTGGTATGGACAGGACAATGTCTTTGGCATCAAGGACGAGCTGATCGAGGCTGCCTATGCCAAGGCGACCGAAGAGGCCGAAGAAGAGGCGGCAGAGGCTGACAGGGAAGAAGGCATCATTCCCGAGAGCGAACCGGTCGCATCTGAAAGCGTTGCAGTAGCCGTGGCAGAGCCGGAGGCCGAAGCTGCACCGCAGGAGGAGGCTCCTGAAGAGGAGCCGAAGCCGAAGAGGACCCGCAGGCGCAGGACGAAGAAGGCTGTGCCTGAGGCTGAAGAGGCCGAAGGCCCATCCAATGCTTCCGAGGCAGACAATGTGCAGGAGCAGGAAGAGGCACCGAAGACGCCCCGCCGCCGCACGCGCAGGAAGGCAGAAGCTGCTGCAGCAGAGCCTGAGGCAAAGGCTGCAGAAGAGCCTCAAGAGGCAGGGGAGGCCAAGGCAGCACCTGCAGATGAGGCTGCCGAGGCACCGCGCAAGAGGCGCCGCCGCACCCACCGCATCGTGAAGACAAAGGAGGATTCCTCCGAAGAGACGCCGGAAGAGGTGCCTCTGCAGGAGGCAGAAGCACCTGTCGAGGCAGCATCCGTGCTCGAGCCTGAGCGCGAGGCAGAAGCCGAGGAGGTAGCTGCTGAAGAGGCAGAGGCTGACGAGGCTCTGGGCATCGACAGTGATGCAGCCGTTGAGGCAGAGGAAGAATCTGCTCCGAAGGAGGAAGAGGCGCCTGCGGTGAAGCGTCCGCTTCCGCCGAAGCCGTCCCACTCGCGCGACCTGCGCAAGATTCCCTATGTGCGCAGGGGTGGCGAGACCGACGCAGAGATCAGGCAGAAGATCGTCCAGCTCGATGAGAGGTTCTGGATGAACGGATGGCTGCTCTCGCATCCGAAGGCCTATGTGCTCTTCGAGCATGAGATCGAGACGATGAACTCCATCCTCCAGGACGGGATGCTCCCTGGAGACATCACCCGCCGCCAGCTCGCCTACCAGATGGGAGGCGACGAGAAGTTCTTCGAGTATGGCTCTGACGGCTTCCGCCTGCTCCGTGCCCTCGGTATGGAGGACATCATCCGTCACCGTCCGCTTCCGAAGTCTGACCTCGTCTACCATGCGCCACGGCGCAGGAAGCACATGCGCGTGCTCGTGACGGAGAACCTCGACCCCTACCTCGACGTGCACGACCTCATGTACGAAGATGGCAGGACGACGATCCTGGGCGAGCGCATCCACGCAGTCGTCCTCGGCGGCGGCACGCCCATCATCGAGCACAACAGGCTCTCGCTTCTGCTCGATACACTCGGAGCCGATACGATCGAGGTCCTCTACTGGGGCGATATCGACCGTGCCGGCATCTCGATCATGAACAAGCTTGAGCATGAGCTCAATGGCAAGTACGGGTTTGCCCCGTTCGCCCCTGCCTACGAGCTCATGGTGAAGAAGGCGTCCGAGCGCTTCCCGGATGCCCAGGACAACGAGTCGACGAAGCAGGTGAATATCGAGGACTACGATATGACCCCGCTTCTGAATGTCCTTTCCGACGAGGCGGCTGCCTATGCAAAGACGGTCGTCGATTCCTGCGAGCTCATTCCGCAGGAAATTCTCGTGAAGCAGGATCTCTAAAAAGAGCCTGTATTGTTAGAGATGCTTGTTCGAGGCACGCTTTCCCTGATGGGGAGGCGTGCCTCTTTCTTTCCGCATGCTCTTATATATGCATCATGACCTGCACATATGCTGCTCCGAAGAGACGGCCTGCTCCTTCAGGACGAAGCTCGAAAAATATTGAGAATTGTTCTTGACTAGTGAGAATGGATATTGATAATAATAATCGTTCTCAGTTAAGGAGCAGCACAGCAGAGCTGCAGAAAAGAAAGGGGATGGGACATGTCTCTCATCAACAAGGAGATCTCCGATTTCAGCGTCCAGGCCTACCAGGCGGGCGAGTTCAGGACTGTCACCAAGGCTGATGTCCTCGGCAAGTGGGCTCTGTTCTTCTTCTATCCCGCAGACTTCACTTTCGTCTGCCCGACCGAGCTCGAGGAGCTTGCAGAGAACTATGAAGGCTTCAAGGCAGAGGGCTGCGAGGTCTACTCCGTCTCCTGCGATACCCACTTCGTCCACAAGGCATGGCACGACGAGTCCGAGCGCATCCAGAAGGTCACCTATCCGATGCTCGCCGACCCTGCACACGTCCTCGCAGAGGACTTCGAGGTCCTGATCGAGTCTGACGGCCTTGCCGAGCGTGGCGCCTTCATCGTCGACCCGGATGGCAAGATCCAGGTCTACGAGGTCACCGCAGGCGGCATCGGCCGCAATGCGAAGGAGCTTCTGCGCCTTGTCCAGGCTGCGAAGTTCGTCCGCGAGCACGGCGACCAGGTCTGCCCCGCCAAGTGGCAGCCGGGTGCCGAGACCCTGAAGCCGTCCCTCGATCTCGTGGGCCAGCTGTAAGACAGATAGTTTCGGGAAGGCCAGCGGAAGCTGGCCTTCTCTCTGATGTGGCAGCAGACGAATACGAAGGAGGTCTGCCATAGAACAGGAAGAGAAGATCTATGATGCGGTGATCGTGGGCGGCGGCCCCGCTGGACTCACGGCGGCGCTCTATCTGGCACGTGCCCGCTACCGCGTCCTTGTGGTCGAGCGCGAGCATTTCGGAGGTCAGATCACGATCACGTCCGAGGTCGTGAACTATCCAGGTGTCCTCTCTGCCTCGGGAACGGAGCTCACCGATACGATGCGCCAGCAGGCGGAAGCCTTCGGTGCCGAGATGCTGCTTGCCACGGTCGAGAACATCGATCTTTCCGGCGACATGAAGCATGTGAAGACGAGCAGGGGAGAGCTCTCGTGCCTCGCGGTGCTTCTGGCAACAGGCGCAAGCCCGCGCCGTGCCGGCTTTGCCGGCGAGGAAGAGTTCCGCGGCCACGGCGTTGCCTACTGCGCGACGTGTGACGGCGAGTTCTTCTCTGGACGTCCGGTCTTCGTCGTGGGCGGCGGCTTTGCCGCAGCAGAGGAGGCCGTGTTCCTTACCCGCTATGCCTCGCACGTGACCGTGCTCGTGCGCGAGGATGATTTCACCTGCGCGAAGGCGACAGCCGATGCGACACGTGCCAATCCTGATATCACCGTACATACGAATGCCGAGCTCGTCTCGGTATCTGGTGACTCCGTCGTAAGGAGCCTCGTATGGAAGGACGGAAAGACCGGCGAGACCCATGAGGTGAAGCCTGAGGATGGAGGGACTGTCGGCGTCTTCGTCTTCGTCGGCTATGCACCGGCAACAGAGCTTGTGCGTGGCCTCGCCGAGCTCGATCCTCAGGGCTATGTGATCACAGACGAGCACCAGATGACGACAGCTGACGGGCTCTTTGCGGCAGGAGATATCTGCCAGAAGAAGCTCCGCCAGGTCGCCACCGCAATCGGCGAAGGTGCTGCCACGGCGACGGAGATGGAGCGCTATCTCAAGGCAGCGCAAGAAAAGACCGGCATCCATCCTGTCCAGCCGGCAACGAGGGTGCAGAAGGCAGCTGCTCCGAAAAGCGAGGAGAAAGCATCCTCCGAAGGGCCGATCGACGACGCGATGCGCGCCCAGCTTGCAGCGGTCTTCGAGCGCATGGAGAAGCCTCTTGTCCTCGAGCTCCATCTCGACGACGGAGAGATTGCATCCGAGCTTGCCGCCTACATGGAGGCGCTTGCTCAAGAGACCGACAAGCTTTCGGTCACGCGTGCCGATACATCTTCTGACGATCCGGCAGAGCTCCCCTATGTCTCAGTCCTTCGGGATGGTGTGCCCTGCGGCATGAGCTTCCACGGCGTGCCGGGAGGGCATGAGTTCACGTCGTTCGTGCTCGGCCTCTACAACGCTGCAGGCCCCGGCCAGCAGATTGCAGACTCCGACCGTGCAGCCATCTCAGCAATCGAGCGTCCGGTGAAGATGAAGGTGCTTGTCGGCCTGTCCTGCACGATGTGCCCCGAGGTCGCCGTCGCGACGCAGCGTATCGCAGCAGAGAATCCCCAGGTCCAGACGGCGGTCTACGACGTGAACCGCTTCCCGGCCCTGAAGGACGCCTACGACGTGATGAGCGTTCCCTGCCTTGTTATCAATGACGGGGGAAAGGAGCAGGTCACCTTCGGCAAGAAGGGCCTCACTGAGATCCTCTCCCTCATCGGCGCCTAGGAAAACCTCAGAGACTGTACCTTTTGGGGGGGGGGCCTCCGGACCCTCCCTTTCCATGCCAGCGCTCTGCGCAGGCCCGAAGCGCCTGATAGGGCTGCAAGAAGGGCAGGGGATGGAAAAGGCCTGATGGATATCAGCGCGTGCTCTCTGTTCTGTGTTCTGTTCTGCCTGCTGAATCCAGACAGCATCTTTCCTGGAGCATGCATGGGGCAGGACCGCTGCCGCAGGTCAGCCCTTAACTTCCGGAGAGAGCGCTGCAGAGGTGCCGCTGTCTTCCGGCAGATGGGATGGCAAAAAAGAATCGCCCGGACCTCGTGATGAGATCCGGGCGATATGAGGAAGGGCACAGGAAAAGATCAGAAGCTGCAGTGGCCATCGAGCGTGCAGTGCGCGCCAGCGGCAGCAGCGGGCTCTTCAGCAGGCGCTGCTTCCTGAGCCTCGCCTTCCACGACATGCTCCTTGAGGTAATCGATAATGTCAGAAGACTCATAGAGGGCCTTGCCGTCGATGAGAAGGCAGGGGACCTGGCGTTTGCCGCCGACCTCGACCAGATGCTCGCGATCAGCCTCGGACTCGTCGATGTTGTGGAGCGGCAGCTCGATATCGTTTGCCTCCATGAAGGAGAGGACCTTGTGGCACCAGGGGCAGCCATTCTTTACGTAGAGCTCGAGATTCGAAGACATGGAATCCGCCTTTCGTTCGCTGTTGTTGCCTTCCTTGTTCCCGCAATCAGCAATTGGTACACAGAAGGAAGCATATTCATGCTTCGTCCATGGATGCATATGCCGTGTCCGAATTCATGCCGCCGGTTGACCGTCTAAATATATTGTGCACAATAGATATGTCAGAACACGATGCAAGGAGGATCTCATGAAGTGCGCCGTCCGCTACTATTCCCGTTCCGGCAATACCCGTCTTCTCGCAGAAGCGATTGCAGACGAGCTCGGCGTGCCGGCCGTCTCTGTCGACAGCTCCGATGCGACGATCTCAGGCCACATCGATGTCCTCTTCATCGGAGGCGCCCTCTATGCCTATGGCCTCGACAAGAGGCTTGTCTCCTATATCAGGACGCTCGACGGCGACACGGTGGGACGCACGGTCCTCTTCTCGACGACCTGGCTCTCGAAGCACTCGTTCGACCTGATGAGGAAGGAGCTCGAGGCACGCGGCATCGTCGTCGCCGAGAGGACCTTCTACGCGAAGAACAAGCCGACGCCCGAGCGTCTGAATGAGGCCAAGGCCTTTGCCGACGATATGGCCCGCTAGATCGAAGTACATTCCTGCCTGAGGAGGGCCTATGGGTTCGGTGCGTGAAGCCACGATGCAAGATCTTCCACGGTGCATGGAGATCTATCGCGTGGCACAGAGGTTCATGGTGAAGGCAGGAAACCCGAACCAGTGGCAGGTGGGTTTTCCGACCGAAGAGATGATAGCGCGCGATATCGAGGGACGTCATCTGATGGTCTGGACAGACGAGGATGGTGTGCCGCAGGGCGCCTTCGCCTTCCTGCCCGGTCCCGAGCCTGACTATGCGAAGATCTATGAAGGTGAGTGGCAGGACAATGGCACATACGATGTCGTGCACCGCTTTGCGACAGCGAAGCAGGGCCTCGGCATCGGCTCTGCCATGATGCGGTGGGCCCTGGAGCATGCCAAGAAAGAGGGTGTAGCGCTTCGAGTCGACACCCATAGGGACAACATCCCGATGCAGGGACTGATCAGGAGCTGCGGCTTCGTCTATTGCGGCATCGTCCATATCAGGCGCAACGGCGAGGAGCGCCTTGCCTTCACGCATACATTCTGAGGGCGGTCGCTGTTAAGAGACTGAACATCCACACATCCCGCCCACATGTGTGATGGAAGTGCGGGCACAACGTGTCCGAGGTGTGGAGAAACATGCATAAAAGTGCCCTTTGAACAGGGATAACGCGTCATCGGGTATAACTGATGTCGGCGCGGGAAGCGCCCTGAACAAGTCCCCCAAAGGGCTCTCAGGATTGCATTTCATCTTGGGAATCCTATATGCTCCGGTGCTTTTGCCTCCTTGCACACCGGAGCATTTTCATATCGAAAATCAGAGCGTGGAGCGGAGCTCCCGCAGATGCTCCTTCATCTCGGGAGCGATTCTTCTGCTGTCGAGTGCCTTCTGTATCGCTATGCGTTCTGTCTTCTGGGGAAGCACCCTTGCCTCGAGGAAGGGAAGGGCCGACGCCTCCTGGGTGACGAGGGCCTCTGCCACATACCAGCCGACCATCATCTCGACATAGTACCTTCCGTCATCGGCTTCCTTCGCCCATATGAGATGCTCGGGCCTGAAGCCATCGGACAGAAGATAGCGCATGAGAAGGGAGACGCCGAAGCGGCGCGTGTATTCATGCTCTGATGCCATCCATTTCCGGCTCAGCTCCTCGAGGCGCTCTGGCGGGAGCTTCCTGAACGACTTTGGCATGAGGGCATCCGATACCGCCCAGTTGTCGACGAAGGGCAGAAGACGGCCGAGCTCTGCAATCGTGCGCTCTGCATCCTTCTCCTCGTTCAGCACGAAGGCATGGAGGAGATACTCCACGTAGTAGGTGTGGGGAAGCTCTCCGAGGAAGGCATCCCTGCTGTCAGAGCGCAAGATCTCCTTGGCAAGACGGCGGAGCTTGGGCACACGGACGCCGAGCATCGTTGCAGGGTCTGCGGTTGCGACGATGCGCGCATTGAAGGTGCGGTACTGGCTCTCGGTATCCTTGAGTTCGAAGAGCCTCTGCTCGATCCAGTCCATGAGATCCTCCCTTCCCATAACAAGCATAGCCTGAAGAAAGAGGGGCGGCTGCAGGATGTCGGACTCTCCAATCAGACGGATTGATGATTCAAATGCGTCCGAATATGGTCTTCTGCAATAAGTAGCAATAGGCTAACATCTTCCCGTCGCTTATTGAGACGGGAGTGTCGGCATATGAAGAAGCCAAGTACGAAAGCACGCCTTGCAACCGATATCGTCGTAGCGGTGTTTCTCATCGTGACCTATCTGACAGGCCATGCAGATCCCCATGTGCATGCGCTCTTCGGCTTCCTGCTGGTCGCAGCGGTTGTCGTGCATGCCGTGCAGGCACACAGGAAGGTCGTGGCAACGACGCGCAACGTGGCGAAGAAATCCATGAACAGAGAGACGAGGCTCGACTGCTGCCTCGGCCTTGCGATGGCAGTCTTTCTGATCGCGGCGCTTCTGAGCGGCGGTGTGCTCATACATATGCGCATGGTGGAAGGTCTCAGCTTCGACGAGGCGGCATCTACGCCTCAAGGCATCGTGCATATGTGCTCAGCTGTGCTCTTCCTCATCTGTGCAATCGTGCATATCGTGCTCAACAGGGCAGGACTCGACAAGCTGCTGCCCGCCAAGAAGGCATAGAGCATATTCTGGGGACATCCTGCGAAGCGACGGAAAGGCCCTGCAGGCTTTACCGTCCCTTCTCTTTCTGACGATGCATTAAGGCCCTCCCTCGAGCAAGCATTGCCATGCAGCAGCGCTTTTTGGGCAATCGGCCATAGTCGACAGAAAGGGCAGCCTGAATCGATTATGGCCGATTCAGGCTGCCCTGGCATAAGGTGAAACCCCGTGCCTCTACTTCTGCGGGAAGGTCAGGATGTCAGCTCCTCCTGAAGTCTCTGTCTCGAGGCTGTCTTCTTCCTCTCCGCTATTACCTCCGCTTGCCCTGTACCAGTGCTGCATGCGCTCATTCACCTCATCGAGGTCGAACGGTCCGTAGTTCTCGGTGCCAGCCCAGGTCACCGCACCGTCGTGGTCGGGATCCGTGACATCGGAGAGCGCTGACAGGAACTCCCTGAAACCGTAGGCGCCGCCCACATCTTCCGGAGGCGCTGCTCCTTCTCCTGCCGTGCAGCAGGGGAGGGTGCCCGGATAGGAGCGGATCGTCTCTGCGAGATGGATCGAATGCAGCCAGGAGTCGCCGAAGTCGTACTCATAGACGGCGTTCTTCGTTCTGGGGAACACCTTGTCGATGGTCATTGACTCCGCATCGACTGGCCCATTATGGGCGATGGCCGTGAAGGCCTCTCCTGCACCGTCTGCATCGCTCGCAATCTCGATCTTTCTGCCGTGCGTCGTGAGGCGGAACGCGAAGAGATGGGAGTCTTCCCAGAGGAAGGCCGACTGGATGATCTCATGGAACTGCCCGAATGTGATGTGCTGCGGCACGACGATGTCACGCCAGCAGGTGAGGTCGTGTCCGAGATCGAGCACGATATGGAACTTGAAGGCAGGATTCTGGCGCTTCTTCTCCTGCTTCTTCGAGCTTGCGGCTACGGTCGTGAAGATGTCCTCCTGGAAGGCACTGAAGAGTTCCTTCATGAACTCGCCGGTGGCAGCACCTGCCGACGTGAGCTCTATGCGCCCTGCAGGGTCCTTGGATACGCGGATATAGCCGCTGCGGGCAAGGTCTGCGAGTGCCTCTCTTGAAAGCGTCCCGGTGCTTACCTGCTTCGTCTTGCTGCCTCTGCCCTCCGCCTTCGATGTCGCGGCGAGATACATGAGCGTGAGCATATCGAGCAGATTCCTGCTGTCTGTGTCCATTGCACGTGCCTCCATCCGGTCATTTCTGCATTTCATGATAGCGGGGGCAAAGATAGGTGCACCTGAAAGAGGCGGGAGGAGGCCTTGCGCGCTGGCGGACGGACGCTACTGTGCAGTATCTGCGAAGAAGGGGGCGCACGCTTCTTCCAGCGAGGAGATGAGCTTTTTCGTCGTGGCAAGGACCTTCTGGATATCCTCGTCGGACGCTGCCTCTACATGGAAGCCGCAGCTTGCCGCCACGGGCACCCGGAACTTCGTGGCAAGGGCTGCCGCGATATCGTGAGCAGGCATCTCGTCTCTGTGGCAGGGGACGGCAAGGATGCTCACGGTAGCCGTGCGGTCATGCTCGGGCCTGGGTATTGCCTGTGCCGTCGCGCCGAGATGGGCATATCCCGGGGTGAAGGCCGTGACTGTGATGCCGCGGGGCATGAGGACAGCCACAGCCTCGAGCGCAAAGCGTCCCTCTCCTGCTGCGGCCTGCCTGATCTCTGCCATGCCTGCTCCCCTCTTCCTGGTTTTACCAGACCATTCTAAGGCAGCCTCCTTTGATTTCGGGGAAGCGACACTATGCTGTCCTGTTCCTGCGGCGGCCCATAATGGAGCTCAGAGGGACATGAGGAAGGGGAGAGCCATGGACAGCGCATTCTGGGACGAGATTGTCTCCTTCCGGCACGAGCTTCATGAGCATCCCGAGCTTTCGGGGCATGAAATGAAGACGAAGGAGCGCATAGCCTCGTTTCTGGCATCGCACACCTCATTTGAGCTCGAGAATCATGGGTCCTGGCTCTCTGCCTTCCTCTGCCCGGAAGGAGCAGAAGGCGCAGCTCCCATAGCCTTTCGTGCGGATATGGATGCCCTGCCGATAGACGAGACAATAGGGCTTGCCTATGGCTCATGCGTGCCTGGCGTCGCGCACAAGTGCGGACATGACGGGCATGTGGCGGCACTTGTGGCAGCCGCCTGCCTGATGGAGCAGGATCCTGCGATTGCACATCCCGTCTATCTCGTCTTCCAGCCGGCAGAGGAGACGGGCGAGGGTGGACGCACCTGTGCAGAGTGGCTCGCAGGCAAAGGTGCCAGCGAGGTCTATGCCTTCCACAACCTGAGCGGACACAGGGAAGGCGCTGTGCTTGTGCGGGATGGCATGACGCAGCCGGCATCGTGCGGCCTCACGTTTGCCTTCGAAGGCAAGGGTGCCCATGCCGGCACGCCGGAGCTGGGAAGAAGCCCGGCGCCTGCCCTGGCACGGCTGCAGCTTGCGGCAGAGAGGTTCACGGACACGGAAGAGGGCATGCTCCGTCTTGCAACGACGGTCGGGATGACCGTGGGAAGCCACGACTTCGGCATCTCCCCCGGAAGCGGCGCCATCTCGTTCACGCTGCGTGCTGGCACAGACGAGGACCTTGTCCACATGAAAGAGACGCTCGAGACAGAAGGCCAGGCGCTTGCCCAGCGCTTCGGGCTCTCCCTGTCCCCAGAGCTCCACGATCTTTTCCCGGCAACCATGAACGATGCGCGCTGTGCCGCGCGGGTGCGCGCCTGTGCGCACGATCTCGGCATCGCCCAGGAAGAGCTTGCCGAGCCCTGGCGGCCGTCAGAGGACTTCGGCTGGTATGGACAGCTCATGCCGGCTGCGCTTTTCTACATAGGAAATGGGGAGGCGTGGCCGCCTCCCCATGATCCGGCGTATGACTTCAACGACACGGTGCTGCCGGTGGCAGCAAAGATGTTTGCCAGGCTGGCCGAGAGCTGATTTCAGGCGTCCTGCCTCGAGCCGGCATTCCGAAGGCAGAGCGAAAGCGCAAGTATCACGGTCGTGCAGAGAGCGAGGGCGGGAATATCGCTCAGGCATGAACCCAGAAAGCCGAGACAGAGCCCCGTGGAGAACGGGATGAGCCAGATGCCCCAGAGAAGCATGCAGAACGTCTTCAGCCTTTCAATATCTGAATGGTGCATCCAGGCAGCCTGCGTCCAGAAGGCGCTGATGGCAGGGAGCAGCACGAGGAGGATAGCGATGGAGATGCGCAGGGGCGAGTCAAGAGTGCCCTCTGCGATGGGTCCAGCCAATGTGCTGGCCAGAATCAGGGCAAAGGCAGCCCAGAAAGATGCTGCCTGCAAGGCATGGAGCGTGCGGCTTCGTCGCACAGAGAGCGACGAAGCCGTGTAGAGGATGAATGCCGTCATGCCGGCAATCATCGCCAGCCATGAAGGTGAATCCATAGAGTTGCCCCCGAAGAAGGCGCACCGGATGGTGCGCCGGTCAGTGCGCACAGAATCTTATCAGGACACTCTCTTAATAACACTTCCTGCATACCCTATGCAGGCGGAGCGTTTCAGGACGTGTCCTGTGCTGCCTAGAAGAGGACGCCTAAGGCGATGAGGAGAACACAGAGCGCAAGGACGCACTTGTCATCTGCTGCCATGGGGTAGCGCTTGAAGCTGCTCTCGCGGGTCCTCAGATAGAAGCCGCGCTGCTCTGCAGCCAGAGCCGTCGCATCGGTCTTGCCGACAGAGGTCACAAGCAGGGGCACGCAGAGCGGAAGCATGAGCTGGAGCTTCTTGATCGGGTTCTTCGTGTCGTACTCAACGCCGCGGGCGCACTGTGCCTCCATGATTGCGTTCATCTCCTGGGAGAAGACCGGAACGAAGCGCAGTGCCGTCGTGAACGTGAAGGCGTAGCGGTAGGGGATATGGAGCACCTCGACGCAGGCATTTGCGAGGTCGTTGAGCTTCGTGACGGAGAGCATGAGGATAAGGGGAAGGGCGACGCCGAGAAGCCTCAGGCAAGCCTTGGAACCTGTGATGAGGCCCGTGCTTGTCATCCACAGGAAGACCGGCTCGCCTGTCCTCACGAAGGCGGTCTGGAGCAGGAGCATGACGATCGCGATGGGGACGAGGAGCTTCATGAGGGAGAAGAGCTTGCCTTGCGACTTGGCATAGAAGCCGAGTGCGAATGTCAGGACCAGAAGGCCCAGGAGCATCACGTAGGAATCGGACAGGAATGTCGCCACGATGATGGCAGCAGCGATTGCGAGCTTCGTCACCGGATTGAGCCTGTGGAGGAGCGTCTTGCCCGGTACATAATCGATCACATTAACCACGCTGGACCATCTCCTCGGTAAGGTCGACGATGCCGGAAACCTGGCTCACGCCGGCAAAGGCCGGGCTCACGGTGCGCGAGAGCACCTGCGAGAGCTGGACGATCTGCGGCGCCTCGATGAAGGCTTCCTTCATGAGGGAGGTGTCGCTGAACATGTCGAGCGTGGCGCCACGGTCCAGGATCCTTCCGTTTGCCATAACGACCAGACGCTCTGCGAAGTCGGAGACGACCTCCATATCATGGCAGACCATGATGACAGCGCAGCCGCGATTGGCCATCTCGGAGACGGTGTCCATGACAGTCATGCACTCGCGGTAGTCAAGGCCGCTTGTCGGCTCATCGAGGAGCACGACATCGGGCTCCATGACGACGACGGAGGCAAGAGCGACGACCTGGCGCTGGCCACGGGAGAGCGAGAACGGGGATTCCTTCTCGGGAAGGCCGAAGCGCTCGATGACGCGGAGTGCCCGCCTCTTTGCTTCCTCCTCATCAATCCCCTGGAGCTCGAGGCCAAAGGCCACCTCATCCAAGACCGTATCCTTGCAGAGCTGGTAGTCGGGGTTCTGGAAGAGTGTTGCGCAGTGGGCTGCGATGCGGCTTGTCGGAACCTCCTTCGTCGAGAGGCCGGAGATCCTGACCTCGCCCGAGGAGGGCTTCAGAAGGCCGTTCAGGAGCTTCGTGAGCGTCGTCTTGCCGGCACCGTTCTGGCCGACGACGGCGACCATCTCGCCGGGATAGACGCTCATCTCGAGGTCTTTCACGGTAGCGCCGCCGTTGGGGTACTGGAAGCAGACGTCGCGGAGCTTGACAACTGGCTCTGCCCCTTCTGCATAGGGCCTGGCTGCCACGACGTGCTTCGAGCCCTGGCGGAAGGACCCCTCGGCCGGAGCAGTTCTGGAAGCCTCAGGGATGAGGCGCTCCTCGATGGCAGCGGCCTCCTCCACGGTGAGACAGGGCTTGCCTTGAGGAAGCAGGCCATCCTTTGCGAGGCTGTTGTAGACGCGGGCGACACGGGGAGAGTCGACGCCGATGGAGCGGAGCTTCTCGGCATGGGCAAAGACCTCGCGGGGCGTTCCATCGAGCAGGAGCTTGCCCTGATCCATCACGAGGATGCGGTCGCAGTACTTGGAGAGAAGGGCTACCTTCTGCTCGATCACGACGACGGTGACACCCTGGCGACGCACCTCTTCGAGCGTATCGAAGACAAGGGTCGAGGAGGCAGGGTCGAGGGCGGCTGTCGGCTCGTCGAGCACAAGGACGCGGGGGTGTAGGGCCAGGATGGCAGCGATTGCTACCTTCTGCTTCTGGCCGCCCGAGAGCGTTGCGATCTCGCGGTCACGCAGATCGGTGATGCCGACAGTTGCAAGCGTCTCTTCGATCCTGCCTTCGATCTCTGTATGGGGCACGCCGAAGTTCTCGAGGCCGAAGAGCATCTCGTCCTCGACGACGGAGGCGACCATCTGCGTATCGATGTCCTGGAGGACCGAGCCCACAATCTGGGAGATGTCCGTGAGCGTGATGTCGCAGGTATCTTTCCCATCCACGAGCGTCGCGCCGAAGAGCGTGCCCTTGAAGTGGTGGGGGATGGCGCCAGACATCACGGATGCGAGCGTGGACTTGCCTGCTCCCGAAGGCCCGATGATACCGACGAACTCGCCGGTGCCGATCGTGGCCGTGATATGGGAGAGTGCCGGCTTCGGAGCCTCTGTGCCGTCGGATGCGGCCGAGGCGTAGGTGAAGGAGACATCCTTGAGCTCGATGATGGGCTGGGGCGTATTCGTGCTTTCTGCCATGCTGCCCTTTCTTGCTTGCTGCTTCATATATATAAGTGCATGCATGGAGCATGCCGTGGTACAGAAGAGGGCCGCAGGTGCTCCTGCGGCCCTCTCTATGGTAGCTGATGGAATCCTAGCGGTTCAGGACCTTATTCAAGGGGAAATAGAGTGCCTGGACGACGATTGCGTTGAAGACGGCCGTGCCGAGGACAAGCGGGACCTTCACGGCTACCGTGGCAAGAGCAGCGCCCATGATGAGGGTGCCGGCAACAGCGAAGAGGGCGCCGGAGAGAAGTGTCGTCACGAAGGCGGCAACGAGCGGGGTGACGTTCCTGCCGGCGACCTTGAGGTCGAGCTTGATGAGGGCAGCCATGGCCAGCGCAGCGACAAGCTCGGTCACGAAGTTGAGGCCCGGAATCGAGGTCGTGAACTGGATGACGGCAGCGGAGATGAGGCCGAAGATGGCAGCCTGCTTGAAGTCAGCCTTCGTGAGCAGGATGGCAAGGGCATAGGAAGCGATGATGAACTGGGGCTTGATGCCGACCATCGCAAGCGAGTTTCCGACCGTGAGGTTCAGGATGAAGCCTGCGGCCAGAAGGACGGCCAGAAGGATGAGGGACGTGACATCGGTGCCGGTGTGTGCTGCTGCGGTGACGGTGCGTGCCTGGGAGTTCGTGTCTGCCATGATGTGCTTCTTTCTCTTGCTAACTCTGTGCTCTGATCGATGTGCTCTGATGGCTGCTATGGATAGATGCCTTATGCCTCGACCTTGAGTGCCTTGCAGATCGGGAAGTAGAGGGCCTGGACAAGGATTGCGTTGAAAATGCCGGTCGCGAAGACGACAGGGAGCATGGCAGCTGCGAGCTGGGCAGCAGCGCCGACCATTGCGATGCGGATGAGCATGAAGATGACGCCGGAGACGACGGTCGTGACGAAGGTGCCGATGGCAGGGGTGATCTTCTTGGCGGAGCCCTTCATGCCAGCTGCAACGATGACGGACATGAGCATGGCGGCAACGCCTTCAGCTGCGAAGTCGACGAAGGGTGCGGTCGTCGTGATCTGGATGACGGCTGCGGAGATGAGGCCGATGATGAGGGCCTGGCCGACGTTTGGGCGGATCACGAGGATCGTGAGGCAGAAGGCCGAGATGATGAACTCAGGGGAGATCATGCCGCCGGAGACAGACGATATTGCCTTGCCGACCGTAAAGTTCAAGATGAAGCCTGCCGCTAGAAGGACTGCAAGAAGGACAAGTGCGCGGACATCGAGCTTGCCGTGGTCCTCGGTGGTGATGCTACGTGCCTGCTGGGTGTTTGCTGCCATGATGAATCTTCCTTTCGAATGGAACTTCTGAATTGCTTGCTTTGCTTGCTTGATGGGATTGGACAGACAAAAAGAGGGCCCCGGTCATACCGGAGCCCTCAAAGATTCGCGTATGTATAATGGCGCGAGAGACTCACGATTGACCGATCGTATTCACATCGCGCCACCACCAGTTCATATTCATGTTGTCTGCGGTGTAGGCGATGCGAATCATCTCTGGCGCTCCTCTCAAATCGAATCAATGTCCAGATTTCCTGGACGTCCTGTCTGTTGCGCACACTATAAGCCACAGCCATCTTGGGATGCAAGCAAGATTGTGTAAACGCTTTGTTTCACGTAGCAGGGTGGACCTACGGCTTCAGGAGATGGAGCTGGCGCTCCATCTGAGAGGAAGAGCTGACCGCTGAAAAGAAGATGCCCTGCTTGCTGGGCATGCTGGGTATATCCATTCGGGATGAATGAGAAAGGGGATTCAGCCATGGAACAGAAGATCCTGAAGCTTCTGGGAGCAGTGCTCGTCATCTTCATCGCAATCGATCTGGTCTTCCAGATAGCAGAGCAGCTGGGAACGACCGAGCGTGCCATTGCCTGCTCCATCGCGATCGTCCTTATGGCAGGCTTTCCCATCATCGTCCTGCGGGCAATCTTCGGCCCCGGCACCTGGATCGTGCGTGGCTTCTGGCCAATCCTTACGGTTCTTGTCTTCTGCTTCGGCATCCCTCTTGTCATTCAGGGAATGCAGGGCACGCTTGATGGCAGCGCGGCAGCAGCGCTTGTGCTGCTGCCGGCGTTCTTTGCCATTGCAGCAAGCTTCAAGGGGATAGGCGGAGGTCCTCAGTAGCCCATGGCCTGAAGGATGAACATGATGACTGTGAGGATCGTCACGGCAATGACGATGAACCAGGTCAGGGCGTTCCAGATGCGGCCATTTGCATGCCTGCCCATCACATAGCGGTCAGAGGCTATGAGCACCATGCAGACAAGCAGGATTGGCAGGATCACGCCGTTGATGACCTGGGAGACCATCATGATGCCGAAAAGGTCGACATTCGGGATGCAGCAGATGGCAGCAGAGGCAATCGTGATGACCGTGATGATGCCGTAGTAGGCAGGAGCTTCCTTCCAGCTGCGGTCTGCTCCGCGCTCCCAGCCGAAGGCTTCGCAGACGGCGCTTGCCGTGATGCCTGGAAGCACACAGGCAGCAAGGAATGACGCGCCGACGAGGCCCAGGGCAAAGAGGCCTGAAGCATACTCGCCTGCAAGCGGCTCGAGCGCCTTAGCTGCGTCAGCTGCGGTATCGACGGAGATGCCTGCCGGGAAAAGCACCGTTCCTGTCGTCATGATGATGAACCAGGTCACGATCTCTGCAGCAATGGCGCCAGAGATGTTGTCGGCACGCTGGGCAGTGATGTCCGTTGCATCGAGGTTCTTCTCCACGACGTTGCTTGACACCATGAAGATCATGTACGGCGAGATGGTCGTACCGATGTTTGCAACGAGGAGCGAGATGTAGGAAGGATCGTTCGATACCTGGGGAATGATTGTGGCGCTGAGCGCTGCTCCCCAGTCAGGCTTTGCCAAGACGCCGGAGACGATGTAGGTGAGGAACACGGCCGAAAGGGCAAGGAGGATCTTCTCGATCTTTCGGTAGGAGCCGCCGATCGTGAGCATCCAGCAGATGAGGGCAGAGACCGGCACGCTTGCGATGATGGGCACATTGAAGAGCTGCATGCCCGAGGCGATGCCTGCAAACTCGGAGAGCGTGACTGCGAAGTTCGAGATGATGAGGGCAATCATGGCAAGGGCGGAGATGCGGACGCCGAACTGCTCACGGATGAGGGAGGCAAAGCCCTTGCCGGTTGCGCATCCCATGCGGGCAGATGTCTCCTGGACGACGATCAGAAGAAGGCACATGAGCGGCACGGTCCAGAGCATGCCATAGCCATAGGACGCGCCCGTCGTGGAGTAGGTGGCGATGCCGCCTGCATCGTTTCCGGCGAAAGCTGTGAGGATGCCAGGACCCATGGCACCCAGTATTGCAAGGGCCCCTGCCTTCTTCGCGACATCGTGGCTCTTCTTGGGAGCTGCTGAAGACGTCTGGGACGTGGAGCTGGAAGAGCTCTGAGAAGCCTTGGGGGCATCAGACTGCTTCTGTGCCCTGGGCGCGGGAGCCTGAGGCGCTGTCGGTGCGGCAGCCATGATCTTCTTTTCTGCCATGCATACGCCTCCCTAGATTCCCATGCTCGCGAGAGCGATTGCAAGGAAGAGGACGATGGCGACAGCCATGTAGATGATGGCAAGGGTCGTGCCGGAGGTCTCGAGGTTGCGCTCGTCGCGGGCGCGCAGGACCTTGAGGGCTATGGGCGTCGTCGCGAAGCAGACAAACGCCGCGGCTGCTGCTGCAGCCACGCCCTTCATCGTGTACTGCATCGGAGCATCCATGATGTTCGCGATGATGGAGGTCGCGATGAGGGCCACAAAGATTGCGATGATGAGGCCGAGGCCGACGCCCTTGAACACCATGCCGAGCATCGAGGGAGCATCCTCGTCGTCGGAGTCGTACTCGAGGAAGTTCTTCGTCACGAAGGCAGCAGCGTCGTTTCCTGCAATGACCGCAACCGGCATGCAGAAGGAGACAAGCGCGATATCCTGCCAGGGCAGGCGGGTGTGGAAGACGGCAGCAAGGATGGCAACGCCGAGCATCCAGACGAAGAACCATGCCTCGTTGCGCATGAGCCAGGCAAGGTCTCCCGTGCGTCCTTCTGCTGCGGTGTCGTTGTGGCCGGCGCCTGCAATCTGCAGGTCCTCGGCGTGCTCTTCGTTGAGGACATCCAGTGCATCGTCGACCGTGACGTTGCCGAGCAGGTGTCCCTGGTCGTCCACGACTGGCATGGCAAGAAGGTTGTACTTTGCGATGTCCTCTGCGACATCCTCCTGGTCATCATCCGGATTGGCGGTCTTCAGGTCCTCGATATCGGCAATGTCCTTGAGGTGGTCCTCATCCTTGGCCAGCAGCAGGGCATTGAGCGACACGGCACCCGTGAGCTTGTCGTCCTTGTCCTTGATATAGATGTAGTGGATGGTTTCGAAGTCCTCATCGAGGTTCGAGAGCACCTCTACAGCGTCTGCCACCGTATCGTTCTCGAAGAGGTCCACGACCTCCGACGTCATGATACGGCCGGCTGTATCTTCCTTGTAGCCCAGGAGCTGACGTACTGCGCGCTGCTCCTTCACGCCCATGAGGCGCAGGAGCTTCTCTGCCTTGTCGTAGTCGAGCTCGCCCACGAGCTCTGCTGCATCGTCCGGGTCCATCTCGGACAGCATCTGCGATGCGTCCGTATCGTTCATGGAGGACATGATGTCGGCGGCAATCGTGTCATCGTCGAACTCGGCGATGGTGCCTGCCTTCTGCTCGGCATCGAGCTGGGCGAAGACCTGGCCACGAAGGCGCGGATCGAGGCGTTCGATGATGTCGGCGATGTCTGCCGGATGCATGTCGTCGAGCGTCTTATGCGTGACCGAGAGCTTCACGTCGGAAAGGTCGCGGTCCAGAAGGTCCATGTAGTTCCAGGCAATGATCTTCTCGGGGATGGTCTTGCCCATGGCCTTGGCGATCTTGAGCACAGCATGCTCGAGCTTGGGGGAGAGCGTGCGCAGAAGGCCGCGAGCTCCCACCTCGGCGCCCAGAAGGCGCAGCTGCGAGGAGTTCGTGTCAGAGAGCTTCAGGTCGTTTACGCGCACGACACGGACACCACGCGTATCGACGATCTGCTTGTTCAGGAGGTCGCGTGCAATCAGCACCTCGTCAGGCTGGAGGTAGCTGAATCGGATGTCGGTCTTGACGACCTTCAGGCGCACTTCGTTCTCGTTATACGTGTCGACATACTTGCGCCACGAGAGCATGAACGGAGTGCGGCTGGGGCCTTCGATTGCGAGCGAGGTGACACGCGGAAAGACTTCACCTGTGGCAATGCCTAGATCGTTCACGCGGCCGATGTTTTCGCCCTTTGCGTCGTAGACCGGATTGCCCAGGAGTTGGGACAGATAGATCATAGGTGCTCCTTGGTTCGGATTGTTGTTCGGGGGTACCCCACGGCACAACTCTCAAGAAGCACCGAGGGGTCATCGACTGTGAGGTCGAGGTTTCATCAATGACCCTTTCTCTGTGTATGCGTTGTTGCTTGATTGCTGGTTTTATATCCAGCGATACGTGCATTGTACTCTCCAAAACCCCCAGTTTCTGTCTTGCAATTTCAAGCTTGTGTCAAGAAACATCGTTTGTGCGCATGGACAGGTCATCGGTTCAGCTATCTGGCTGCCCGACACAATCCATCTAAAGGGAGACTTAGTTGGAACTCTGCACGTTCATGCGCCCAAAACGTGCTTTTTGACCGATTGATTCTCTCGTAAGGTGAGAATTGAAAAGCATTGGGTTGACCTTCTGGAGGAGGGCTGCATGCGGGCGTGCGATATCTTACATATGCTCGAGGAAGCAGCTCTGCCGCTCCGGCAGGAAGATATAGCTGCGCGTCTCAAGGTTTCCAAGCGCTCGGTCCAGGAGGATCTCCGTCATCTCAGACAGGCTGGTCCTGCCCATGGCTACTCGCTTGCTACCCGGCGGGGTCAGGGCATAGTGCTCGAAATCAATGACCACGGTGCCTTCGAGCGCTATCTTGGTCAGCTTGACGCGCAGAATGCAGCGGAAAACATCTCTGCAGGCGATCTTCTCCAGATGCTTCTTGCCGCTTCCTCCTCTGATGGATTCATGTCTGCCCAGGAGCTTGCAGACCGGGCTGGTACGAGCCGTGGCACTGTCTTTGCGGCACTCGACAGCTTGGAAGAGCTTGCCGGCAAATATGGGCTTATGCTCGAGCGTGAGCGTTCCCGAGGTCTGCGCGTATCGGGCAGTAGCCGACATATGAAGGCCTGCCTTGCACAGTTTCTCGCTTCGGAGGACTCTTCTTCGGCGCATGCTGCCGACGCCGTCCTCGGAGACAGAGAACGGGTAGCCAGATTGGTACTTGATGCGCTGAATGGGGCAGGGCTCGAGGTCAACTATCCGGAGTTCTCGTTGTTGGCTGGGTTTGCTGCAGCGACACTATTGCTCGCGAAAAATGGGCGCACGGGGAAAGAGCTGGAGAACCAGAGCGAACGGAAGGATGCATCGAAGTTTGAAGAGCTGGCCTCGGACCTTGTCGAGAGTCTCTCCGATGCTTTTGGTATCGCTCTGGATGGCAATAGCGGTCCCGATATGGCCTGGGCGCTTTCCCGGGCAGTTCGGATGAATGCTGCGCTGCCGGGCGATGTCCAAGCACTCGATAGCGATCTGGATGCCTTCTTCCGGGACTACGATGCAGCGCATGGTACAAGCTATGCTGCAGACCGGGTGCTGCGCACGATGCTGCTGGCTCATCTTTCATTCATGGTGGAGCGGCTTGCGCGCAAGGTATCCTACAGCAGCCCGCTTACTCGGGAGTTCGAAATTACGCACCCAGCGAGCATGAATATGGCGATACGTCTCTGCTCCCTCATGGAGGAGCATCTTGGGGGAGCTGCGACCCCCGATGAGGTCATGCTCGTTGCCTGTCACCTTGCTGCCCACGATGAACGGGTGCGGCAGCAGATACTTCGTTCCTATGCTCGCATAGCTGTTGTCTGTTCGACAGGCGGAGGTGGTTCCTATCTGGTTCGCCTGCAGTTCGAATCGGTCTTTCCGACGGCAGATGTCAGAACATTCTCCTATCAGCAACAGGAAGAGGTGCTGCAGTTTGACCCCAATCTCGTGTTCAGCATGGTTCCCTTCCAGATTGAGACGCAGATACCGGTCATCTATATCCATGGGATGCTGAATCAGCATGACCTTTCAGGCATTCGCGAATCGGTGCGTACGGGAGACATGAATCCTTCAGCTGTGGAGGCTACTGTCTGGGACCTGATTGTTCCTGGCTGTTTCATGCGGATCGATGGCTCTGACATTGCGGATTATCGGCAGCTGCTCTACAGGATGGGAACTGAACTCGAGGAGCAAGGGTTTGCCCAGGACGGATTCACGGAGCTTGTACTCGAGCGTGAATCCTTCTCATCGACGAAATATCTGCACGGCGTCTGCATACCTCATCCTATCGAGACCAATGGAAAGCGGGATGCAATCGCAGTAGCTATTGCCGATGCGGGTCTTCTCGGAGAAGAGCCTGGTCGGGTTCGTATCGTCTTCATGATCTGTCTTACCAAGAAGAGCATGCCTTTGTATCAGAGAATCGCGAAGCGTCTCTATCAGCTGATGCTTAGGCCCGAACTTGTGGAACAGGCCTGTCAGAGCGCCTCGTCGCGTGAGCTCAGAATCAGGCTTGCTGGGATGGAAGGAGTGCTCAATGCATAGCGAACTGCTGCTTAGGCTGTCTTCGGCCGATGCGATAGCGGGAGACGAGGGGGAAGTGCGTACGCTCATCAAAGAAGCTCTCGGCAACTTTGCCGGAGAAATCTTCTTCGATGGGCTTGGCAGCATGGTCTTTCATCTACCGCCTGCAGTCAAGACGGAGCATGCACCAAAGCTCCTCTTCTGTGCCCATATGGATGAGGTTGGCTTCATCGTGCGTTCCATCTCTCCGGAGGGAATGCTGTTCCTTTTGCCTGTGGGCAATGTGCTGCCAAAAAGCTGTGACATGCAGGCAGTACGTGTGACATCGGAGGATGGAGGCAAACTCTTCGGCATCCTGAATACGACCCGCACGGCTCAGGGCACGATAGAGGAGCTCTACGTCGACCTTGGCTTCGATTCGGAAGAGGAGGCGCGGGCACAGGGGGTCGCAGAAGGTGCCATGGTGACCTTTGCGACCGATGCGCGCATGCTTGCGCCGGAACGGGTTGCCGGAAAGGCGTTGGATGATAGAGCTGGCTGCACAGCTCTTGTCGAAGCATGCAGGACGATGGCTTCAGATGCCGGGCGAAAGAACGATCTCTACTTCGCATTCACGTCAAGCGAAGAGGTAGGGACTCGGGGCGGCAGAACAGTGACAGAGCTCGTCGAACCGGATCTTATAGTGGCTATCGATACGGCGAACCATGCGGAACTCGATCGAGGCTTCAAGAATCATCGCCAGCTTGGCGCAGGGTTCATGCTCGAGCACTACGACAAGACGATGTCTCCCAACCGGAAGCTCCTGCGCGCTGCTCGCAGGCTCTTTGAAACAGAGGGACTTGCCTTCCAGCGCGACATGTTCGGCGGTGGAGGCACCGACGCCGGAGCGGCGCATCTGACAGGAGGCGGACGCCTTGCCTTGGTGCTCGGCATTCCGCTTCGCTATTGCCACGCGAGCTGTTCCATTGCCGACCTCAGGGATATCGAAGGGGTGGCAAGGGCTGCCGTAGCTCTAGCACACAGGCTCGACAGAAGGCAGGTCGAGGAGTTCCTGACCTGGCAGGATTGATTTCAGACCATCAGAGCAGCACACGAGAAGCGAGGTATCTATGACCCCAACAGAACAGCAGATACTCATGATGATCTCCTCCTCGGGAGATTCCAAGGCCAAAGCATTTCAAGCTCTTCAGAAAGTGAAGACAGGAGAGTACGAGGCTGCACATCAGCTTCTGGCGGAAGCCAAAAAGGTCGATATCGAGGCACATAATGCTCAGACTGCCATGATTTCGGCTGCTCTGAGTGCCGATGGCGAAGATGCGGATTCCATTTCGCTGCTCGAGGCGCACGCCCAGGATCACTACATGTCTGCCCAGCTGGCGCGCGATCTGATAGAAGAGCTCGTCGATGTGTTCGAGGCGCGAGACCGGAAGGAGCATGCAGAAGAGAAGTAACTGAGTACAGGGAAGCAGGAAGGTAAACCGAAAGGAAGCATCATGAATATCGTGTTGTGCTGTGCAGGCGGTCTCTCCACCACCATGCTCATGAACGCAATGAAGGATGCCGTGAAACGTAGTCCGAAGCTCAAAGAGGAGGACTTCCACTTCGATGCTATTCCGGTCGATATCCTCGATTCCGAGATCAAGGATGCTGATGCTATCGTCCTCGGCCCTCAGATCGCCCATAAGCTGGAAAGCGTGAAGAATGCGCTCCATGGCCGCGAGATTCCCGTCGTCGTTGTCGACTCACAGACCTATGGACAGATGGATGGCACGACGGTCCTGAAGAAGGTGCTCGTCGAGCAGCGCAAGATCCAGCTCAAGGCAGAGGGGAGATAGACGATGTCTGAGAAGCTGACCGAGCCGGAGGAGACCAACTTTGAGAAGGTCATCGGCAAGTATCTCAATCCGATTGCCAATTGGATGGACAAAGAGGTCCATCTCAGTGCCATCAAGAAAGCCATGGTGGGACTTACGCCGCTTCTGATCATCGGCTCATTCTGCCTGATTCCGGAAGCCATCCCCAACATGATTGGCGAGGACAACGCTGTCTCGCAATGGATTCTTGCGAATCTCGATACGATCTATATTCCCTATCAAGCCCAATTTGCATAGCTGGGCTAGCTGGCGGGGAAGTCAGCTTCCTGAGCTTGGCTTCTTCTGATAGTAGTCCCGATAGCGCAGGGTCGTCCGGCATCTCATTGCCCGGTCCAGCACCCATGC
>Ga0214925_100162_pt1 | contig 56361 bp, 54 predicted proteins | sample Stichaenrichment_FD_168299 | JGI IMG/M metagenome (GOLD analysis project Ga0214925, IMG submission 168299) | Xylose enriched microbial communities from anaerobic bioreactor in Madison, Wisconsin, United States - 63SRT | ecosystem: Engineered > Bioreactor > Anaerobic > Unclassified | place: USA... | reverse complement strand
TCATCTGCCAGTACCCGCTCAATGATCTTTACCTTTTCGGCAGGCTCAATCTTACTTTTTCTGGACATAGAAATACCCCCAAGTAGGTTTTATATTTCAATGTCCTACTTGGGGGTAGCATATCAAACGCAGGTGGGAGGTCTTTTCAAAGGAGGCAGTATGAGAAAAAAGATAATCACGATCATGGCGGGTCTGCTGGCTCTTGGACTGTCGGCAGTTCCGGCATCTGCATCTGAAAGTATCCGGGGGAGCACAGTACACTTTGATCCGGCAGAAGCTGTGGGTACAGCGTCAATCAGTGCAAAAGATATAGTCGTAAGTACAGCATCAATCAGTGCAAAAGATGAAGCCGTAGGTACAGCGCCGATCAGTGCAGAAGATATAGCCGTAAGTACAGCATCTGTCAATGCGGAGGATTCAGGAAAAAAAGAATCCTATGATCCTGAAGACGGAGCGTATCATTCAGTTTTCACAGATGGAAAACAGGGAACGCTCACGATTGAATACAGGGTCGGAACAGACGGAGATGATCCTGTAGCAGGAGCTGCTTTTACGCTGTACAAACTGGCAGATATTACAAGCATGTCAGCTGATGATGAAGGACCCGGAACCGGATACCGGTCTATCATACCGGGGCTTACGATCCGGGAAGATGTGAACGGAAATCCTGTTGCTGATCTGTATACCAGGATCACGGTAGATACGGACCCGGAAAAATTCCGGGATATCATGCAGATGGCATACAGGGATAAAGACTTTGTCAATTTATCGGATGAAGAGAAGAAAACCACACCGGGAAGGGTCTATACCGGCGTTACAGACAGCAGCGGCATGCTGAAGATCGAACAGATAGAACCGGCAGCATATCTGCTTGTAGAGACAAAGCCTGCAGACCATTACTATGCCAGTGTACCGGCACTTGTCAGTATTCCTGAGATGGCAGTGACAGAGAAAAACGGGAAGCAGGGGTGGAATTATGACGTCCTGATCAGGCCGAAGGCGATTCCCGCCGGAGATCTGCTGATTTCCAAAACAGTAAAAGGAAACGCTGCAGAAAAGAACCGGGCCTTTCATTTCACCATAAAGATCATGAGCGCAGACAACGATAAAACTACTGAATCAGCCAGACCGGGAGTGAAAAGAAAGGTTTATCTCGATCCGGAAGAACTTACATACCGGTACGAAAATTCAAATGGAACATCCGGAACAGTAAAGAGTGGAGGGATGGTCAGTATCAGGCCCGGTGAGCAGGTACGGATCATGGATATTCCATCCGGAGCTTCTTATCTTGTGAAGGAAGAAGAAGCAGACCAGGATGGATACCAGACATCAGCAGAACATTCCAGCGGAAATATCAGCAGGAAGGATGCTGCAAGAACAGAATTCATTAATGCAAGAGACAGAAACCCCAATGTGCAGACAGGTGATCAGATCAGGAAATATCTGATCGCTGCTGCAGGCATAGCGGTTTCTGTTTTTTTGCTTCTGGCAGTTTCAAGAAAAAGAAAAGGAGGAGCAGATGGAAAATAAGATCAGAAGGCTCAGAAGAACCGTGATGGGTCTGCTGCTGACATCCAGCATGGCGCTTGCGCCGGGTGCGTGCATGGTCCGGGCTTCAGCGGATACACAGATATCAGGCGGTCAGAACGGCAGGCAGGCCGAAAACGCACAGAGCACAGAAAGAAATAACAGTATAGAAAGCAGTGACAGTTCTTCAGGCAGTGTATATTCCAATTTGACAGATGAAGCATCAGAACCGGATTTTTCCTCCTGCAGGTTACTGGTACTTACATCAGGCGACTCTGTGATCCGAAGTACCGACAAGGTGCTTTCTGATTATGAGGGCAGCTATATTCTGCAGTTTGATACGACGGAAGAGACAGAGAGTGCGTATCGGTATTATGTAAAACGTGCAGACTGTGCAGAGCCGGATTCTGCGTCCATAAGGGCAGCGTCAGAGGCTGTAACATCACATGTAAGTCAGGGAAACACAGGCGCGGATGAGAATAATATCAGAGATAGCAAGGATACAGAGCATACCGGAGATGGGGACAATATTACAAATGTAAAGGAGCAGAATGCCTTCACAGAGGATAATAATCCTTTGTCTGAATTATCTGATGCATCAGCAGATTCTGAAGCTGCGGCAGATTCTGATACAGCAGAAGATGCAGATTTCAGTAGAAAAGATGTTATCGCTTTGATTGATACCGGAGCATCGGACGATAAGCATATCATAGAATCTGTTTCCATGCTCGGAGATGATGCGTCTGATGATAACGGACATGGAACACGGATGCTGCAGTACATTACATCAGAGAATCCGGATGCCCGAATTCTTTCCATCAAGGCACTGGATAAGAATGGAAACGGAACACCATCGTCAGTATACGCGGCAATAAAATATGCGATGGAGAAGAAGGTAAGCATTATCAACCTTTCGATGTCAGGACTAAGGACAGCTGAAGCATCTGCTCTGGAGAAGGTGATTAAAGAGGCTGTAGTTTCTGGCATTACCGTGATCGGAGCTGCGGGAAATGATGGCAGGGATGCGAAATATAATATCCCGGGCGGCATTGATGAAGCAGTTATTGCAGGAGCTGTAAATGAAGAGGATAAGAGAACGGGAAAGACAAACTATGGCAGTACCGTAGATTATTACGTCGTATCCGGATCTACTTCTGAAGCAGCGGCGAGATTATCAGGCATCTACAGCAGAACGGGAAGCTTTTCAAAAAAGGGAACCGTTTTTACTTCTGCCCTGGATGAAAGTAAAAGCAGTGGAGAAGATCGGTCCGGAGATGGTCCAGACCCGAAACCAGAAAATAATGATTCCGTTTCTGTAAAAGTCATCAAGGAAACAGGACAGGGAAAGATTATTGATGTAAACGGCATATGGTTTCTGGCATCCAGGGACTTTGACACAAGCGTACCATGGAAAATGACAGATACTGATCCAGGATCTGCAGAACTGACGGCAGCAGCTGCGGATCTTTCACCGGTAGCATGCCAGAGTGTAAACCATTCGTATGGTTATGGGGAAACAGATAAAGAGGTGGCATTTGTAAATGGAACCGGAGGACAGGGACTTTTTAATTTTGGAGGTATACAGTCCGGGATGCTGAATGTCTCAACGGCGTATTCCCTGATGACAAATACCGGCACAGAGTTTTACGGAAAACCTCACGACGATGCATTCTGTATTGAAGAGGGTCAGATTTTCCATACAAGCTGGCAGAAAACAACGGACCTGGTAGGTGCATGGTCCATGGTTACAAAGACGAATAATCATCAGATCACAGCGGATGAAGTAAAGCGCATGGCTCTGGCAAGAGACTATGCATATGCGCATAATTCTACCCATGCAGACAGGTACAGGGACGCCCAGGCATGTGTTTACTATATCCTGGGGTCACTCGCATACAGTAAGCTGTCTTCAGCGCAGAAGAATGCCATTGCCTATGCGGACCTTTATAAGGACAACGCAACAATTGTGTATGCAAGACGGATGAACGGAGGCAATAAGCAGGACGTTGCAATTTTTGAGGTGAAGCTGCACCCGGTCTATATCCGTATCCATAAAACAGAGGCGGGCGGGGCCGGAAGCACTGCGGGTGCAAAGTACCAGATCTGGTATGATGGTCCCGGAAAGGACAAGGGCGGAAGAGGAACCGGACAGAGCTTTACCATCGGCAGCGACGGATATTCCAATATTGTCGAGCTGGAGCCCGGGCACACATATTATTATCAGGAATACGCAGCGCCGAGCAGCGGAAAGTATCAGATTGACAGCAGCTGGCATTCCATAAAGGCCAGTGATCTGATCAGATACACGGACAAGGCAAAACCATATCTGCTTGTGACCAGTGACAAGCCATATGAAAAATTTCAGGGTGAACTCCGCATCCGGATCGACAAAACTGTGGATGGCAATCAGGTAAGTGACTACGGGACCTACAGGAACAGCGACTTCTCATTTGAAGTGAAAATCTGCAATTTTGGTAAAGACAGGCCTGCATCCTATGATGTCAGCAGGGGGTCCTGGACGAACTGGAAGAGCACGGATGGTTCTTCAAATGTGATTCATCCGGGAAAGATATACAGCATGGATGTCAGTGGGGTAAGTATGACTTATAACAGTCTGGATGACTGGATCAGAGTCAACAGATATTATGTGATTGCCGTCCGTGAGATTAAGGCAGCATCCGGTGTGCAGAAAGGCAGTTCATGGTATTACAAGGTCGTCAGAATGGTCCCGGCTTCGGATGATGCAGAAAAACGGACAGCTGTTGCAGTCGATGCAGACGGCGGACCGGATCAGGCAACGCTGACAGGCTCTGTTCCCAATCTGAAAATTGATAACCATACTCCGCCAAAGGAGGAGCTGCATGCCGGATTAAAGACTGCAGCAGTGGACAGTACAACAAATGTGCAGGCCGGATCAACCGTAAAGAGTACGGTCATCCGGGATACAGTATCTTTCGCCGGGTTCAAAGCGGACAAGCCTGTCAGAATTACCGGAAAGGTTGTAGACCCTACAACTGGAAGTATTGTGGCTTCCAATACAAAGACGCTGACCCGTGCGGACCAAGCCGGGCATTGGACTGTTACCACAACGCAAGAGAGAAAATACACATATCTTTCCTGGAACTCAGGGTATTATTACACAGATGCAGATGGAAAACAGCAGTATGAGCCGGGATGGTACAGCTATTATCCAGACACGGCCTGCAGTCCTTCCAGGTGGGAGTACGGAGATGGTGTAACAAGTATTGATTTTACGATCAGCAATCCGCAGCAGTATGCGGGCCGTGATCTGGTTGTTTTGCTGTCGGCCACAGGGGAGGTGGCGGATGACACAGCACATGATTATGGAGAAAGCGCGGCATCCGGCTGGGCAGGGACAGAAACCGGATACCATTCTGAAACTGTTCAGGCAGACAGCTGCACCGATAAGAATGAAACAGTCAGCTATCCGTCTATCCATACCACAGTGACAGACGATAATTCAGGGAGCTTTGTTGGAACGGTTGGAGCAGATATTTCCATCGCAGATAAAGTTACTTATAAGAACCTTCGCATGACAGCAGATAATCAGAATAAGATTCTGAGGGAAGATGGGAATGAAGCCGTAGTACAGGACAAAGAACCGCTTTATTATCAGATCAGGGGTGTGGTAATTGACAAGTCCACAGGAAAACCCTATGTACAGCCGGATGGAACAGAGGTGCGGGCCGAGACAGACTGGTTTAAGCCTGAGGCTAAGGATGGGTTTGTAGATGTCCATTTTGCGCATTGGAACGCTGTGTTTCTTTCCAATAAAGATATTGTGATCTATGAGGAGCTGTATGTAAGATCTGCTGACGGAACAGGTGTCCTGATTGCGGAGCATAAGGACCTGAATGATACAGACCAGACCCTGCACTTTCCGGAGATCCATACAACGCTGTATCAGAACGACATAACAGGTATCAATGAGCGGTCTGTCAGGATGAGCGGATCTGATAAGAACCAGGTTCAATACAGTAATGGCTCAGGAACGTATACGGATGGTGCAAAGTCCAGAACAGATGATACCGGGTCCGGTACAACAACAGGCGGAGCAGATCCGGCTGATTACACCACCTTCGTTGATAAGGTAGAGTGCCACAACCTGATTCCGGGACAGCAGTATATTCTGGAAGCAAAGCTATGGGCAAAGCAGACCCTGCGCACAGACGGATCCAACAATGAGGATAATGCTGAGGATTCTGATAACCCGTCAAGACCTGTGATCGGTAATTATCTGGATGAAAACGGATCTGTCAGATACGGACAGGTGACCGGCAGAACTGTGTTCACAGCATCCGAAGCATCTGAAACACAGAATGTAACGATCCGGTTTGACAGCAATTATGCTCCGGGTTCTATGATTGTAGCATTTGAAGATCTGAAAGTTGCGAACGGAGAAAATGAAAATACGGTAGCGACACACAGTGACATCAATGATGAGAAACAGAGTATCATGACGCAGTTCTTCACACATCTCCATGCAGGAGGCAGGGGTGTATATCTGTTTTATATCATAGCTGCAACTCTTGCAGGGACAGCTGGTATTCTGATTTTGCGCAGAAGAGCTGGAAAACGCACACATCTGTAAAAAAATAGAATATAGCAGAAAAGGGAGCCTCATGTGAGACTTCCTGTTTCTGCTACAAATTCTTGCAGGTGGAAAAAATATTCTTCTATTGGTCTGCGGAAATTATGACATTGTTCAGAATGTTCTGGTAGAATGATTCCATAAAAACCTTCATGCAATTTTCCACGCACTGAGTGGAAAATGTTTTTTAGATATTATCACCAAAATCCTTTTGTTCACAGTACTGTTTGACTAGAGTCAAGAGATCTTTTGCTGTCTGAATCTGCTGTGAAGCTTCATCTTTTGTTGCAATATAAAAATCATTGTAATCACTTGCATGCCGTATAAGTGAAGCTTCAGCAATCCGGTGCCCCAGTTCTCTGGGAAATATTTCCGTCTTTACGTATGATTTATTAAAATTGGCAATGGCATCTTTATGTCTTTTATAAGAGACTCCATCCATCGCATGAATGGCCGAAATTGAATGAAATATGCTGTAATAAGCACGGTTATTTGCAGCCTTATATTCTTTAACAGATAACAGGACTTCAGCTGAATGGATATCCTCTTCCGCCGTTTTTATCCGGTATTTCACCAAATCACTCTTTTTATAAAATTCAGGCGGCATATAACTTTACTCCTTCCTTATCGATATTTTGATAAAAAGGATATACATGTAACCATTTATTGAAAGTATTTATACTGACAACAACCGGGTTGATTTCAAGATCATGATCAAGGTTGTAATCAAAAGTAATTGCAGCAAGTTTGCTTTGATATTGCTTTAGATCAATGTCAGTTCCTTCTGCAAGGATCATGATGTCGATATCAGAATCCTGGTTATAGTCTCCTCTTGCATAAGACCCAAATAGAATGACGTATTTTAATGCATTCCCATAAATCTTCTTAAGCTCGTCAACGTAACTTTCTAATATGTTTTGTAGCGAAAGTGGCATATATATTCCTCCTTCCGATCAATATATTAAATATTCCTTATTCGTATTTTAATGCTTAGGTTTAAGATTGTCATCTGGTAGTTTAACATAATTGCCGACAGAGGCTCCCGATCCAATCTATTCGAATAATTCTGGAGAGCCATTCACCTGGAATTTGTTTTTCACCATAATACAAGCCTGCCAACCCTCCTGCTACAGCAGCGGTGGTATCTGTGTCGTTTCCGAGATTAACAGCTTTCAGTACACATTCGCGGTAGCTGGTTGTTGTTATGAGACACCAGAATGCAGCGGTTATGGTATGAACCACATATCCGGAGCTGAAAATGGTTGATACATCAGCATCTGCCAGGGATTGAAGATTCCGAAGTCTGTTGTAGTAGTAAAGTTCCTTAGAAGGAAAATTGTCCCGACTGGAGTAGAAGCTAAATGCCTTACGTACGCCTGTCTGAAGAAGATCCATAAAAGAAATGCCGATCTTTGGTTTACTTTGTTTATAGTTCAGAATCTCACGAACACAGAAATAATAGATGCCGCAAGCAATCTTAGAGCGAATATGCGCATGAGTAAGCGCCGATATCCGATGAACCCAGTTTACTGCTTCTTCGTCTGTGAGATTTAAAGTTTCCTGCTTTTCCCAGAGATAAATGCAAACAGGCAGGATACGCATAAGAGAGCCGTTGCCATTGGAATTCTCACCGGTGCTTCCGCAGGACTGTACATCTTTTCCTTCTTTGAAGCGTGCAATGGCAGTGGAGCAGGTATTTCCCATATCAAACGCTTCGCCCTGTGGCGTGTATTCTCCGTGATCAAGCCAGGCAGCAAACCGTCTCATGATATCGTTCAAGTCTATAAGTGATTCCGAACCTGAAAGGTCAGCACTCTCTTCGTTTTCAGTACTTTTTTCGCTTTCTGATTTTTTTGATTCTACGAGGCTGGCAAGTTCTGCAAGTGTCATGCTGCTGTCATCTGACCAGCTTCCTGCAGGAACGTCGTAGGTCCCAAATCCCATTATATCCCTGACAGGGTTCATCTTTATTTCTTCCCTGGACATAAATTCTACCGGCACACCAAGTGCATCGCCGGTGACAAGACCAAGTATGCCATTCTCCCAATATCCCATATATATTACCTTTTCTGTCAGAAAAACATATTGCAATTTCGAAAAGTCAGAATCACCGACTGATTCGATACTTGTGACGAATATTTTACTTGTGTGGTTGGAGTTGATCATATGCCATTGCTATTAAATGGATTATTATAATAGTAATTCTATACACTATGGTTAATACAGTGTTCTTTTTGATATGTGGTTGGTGATACACCATAGTACTTTTTGAAAACAGAAATAAAATGCTTTGTAGATACGAATCCTAGTTTCTCTCCGATTTCATATATTTTTGTTTCAGGGAAATCTTTTAAGTAAGCTGCGGCGTGTTCCATTCGGATTTGCATAAGGTACTTGCTATATGAGATTCCTAATTTCTTATGAAAAAGATTACTTAAATAGCTACTGTTTACGTTACAGTAATCAGCCACTTCGGACAATGAGATGCTTTCACAAAAATGTTTGGTAATATACTCTTTTGCCATTTTTATGACGGGCATCGTATCCTGTGTAATCGCCTGTTCTTTCCCCATGAGGGAAAAAACAGATATATATATATCATGGAAAAAGTCATCATCAGAAATAGATCCACTGCAAGCAATACAGAAATGTGTCAGCTCTTTCCATGCAGATGTCAAGAGTTCGTCCTCAATAAGAAAACGATCGGTAATACTCTGAATCATATAGCATCCAATTTCCCAAAGTGTGGAGGAATTCTTGTGGGGAACCAGATTGCATAACTGATCTATATCTATCCGTAGAGTGGTATCGTTTGAATCGGCAAAGTCAGAAAGAATCCTCTTATTTCTTTTTTCAAATTCAATAAGTTGTTGCTGATATTTATCTAATAAGGTGTAGGAATACAAGTCGTTCGAAGCAAAGAGTGGTAATGAACGCAAATTAGCAATACTTGAAAGGGAAAAGGATAAATCCATACTGTCATCGACAATGCGTCCAGCAAATAAATTTGTGTCCTTTGCAAAGTTGAAAGAGGAGGAAAAAGTTTTTTGAAATTCATGGAGATTTTCAATAAGGATCTCCTTACTTTCTCCTTCCGCTACAATATAGGTATCACCATTGTTTCCCAAAAAGGAAGTCCAGTTGTATTTCTTGCATAAAGAAGCAATGGTGAGATTTAATTGATAATTGCGAGAGTGTGCCTCCGTGGGAAGAACAGCGTTATCACGGGCAATAGGCAGCATAGCGCCCAGCAGAACACAGGCATATGGAAGCATGGGTGTAGTATCTGTATTAGAGAATATTTTATAACCTTGATATATTCCATCGCTGTCATCTTCCAATATTGCACGAAATAACATTGCACGAGGATTGGTACGTTCCTCTGCGGTTGGGTTGGCAAGTAACATAGGCATATATTTTTGTAGGCGTTCTTTAATATCATCTAGCAGTTTAATAAGATCATCATCTACCAGGGGTTTTAACAGATAGTCCTTTACCCCATATTGAATAGCTTTTCTTGCATAAGAAAAATCATCGAAACCGGAAATAATTATTACAATTGTTTCCGGGTAATTCTCATATATGAACTTGGCTAGACTTAATCCATCCATACCAGGCATCTTGATGTCAGTAATAACAACATCGTAAGAAGCTTGTTTAAGATATTCCATTGCTTCGATTCCATCCCGCGCCGTGTGAGGAACATCGAAACAAGATGAATGTTTAGGAATGCTTTTTGAGAGCCACATACGCATAAGAGGCTCATCATCAACAACAAGGATATGATTCATTAGGATACCTCATTCTTTATGATCGGAAGGCTTATAGAAACTGTTGTACCATTGTCAGAGGAAAGAATATCCAGAGATGCAGAGTCCCCATATTTCAGCCGAAGTCGTTTGGCAATATTAACTAAGCCAATGTTGCCTATATGAGCTGTTTCAGATTCGTCGTGGATAGGGACATTGATGCGTTGGCGCAAGAGTTTCAGGGTTTCTGCATTTATACCAGGACCATTATCAGATACTTGGATAGAATAATGGTCATGATTTATACAGGAAGCTATATGAATTACAGTTTGCCCACGATTTTGTTCGCAAGCGTATTTAATAGCGTTTTCAATCAAAGGTTGTATGGTTAGTGACGGGATCTGTTCATTGTATAGATTAGAAGCAATAAATATGTCATATTGAAGTCGATCCTGATAACGTAGTTGTACGAGTTTTAAATACGCCTGACAAATTTCAATTTCTTTTTGCAGTGAAATATCTTTAGAAACATTCATAACTCCGCCTAAAAACGAGGAGAAAGTTTCTATAGCAATAATTGCGGTATCATACTCTTCGCATTTAATAAGAAGACTGATTGTATTCAGAGTGTTATAAAGAAAATGCGGACGAATTTGGCTACACAAAGAATTGTACTGTGCTTCTTTTGCTAAATACTGTGCCTGATAGATTTCTTTTGCCAAGAGCGCATTTCGTTTAATGACATTTTGTAATGCCTCAGTCATTTGGTTGAATGACTTGGCTAAGTAACCAACTTCATCGTTCGTAGTGACGTGAGCCTTTACGGTCAAATCGCCATCTTCAACGTGTTGCATGAGTCCAACAATCTCAAACAATTGTTGTGTGAATTTTTTAATGATGATGTGAAACCCAAGGTCAGCAAGCATGATACAAAATATCGCTAGTGCAACAGTCTTCATAAGATTGGAGCGCAGCGGAGCCATCAAAGTGTGGTAAGAGTGTAATGCCACGATGTTTATGCTGTAATTAGAGAGCGAAAGTACATTTACCAAGTACTTTTGGTTATTCAATACAATAATCCCAGATTGTCTGAATTTATCTCCGTCTACCATTGCTTCCTCTAAACCGCTTGGAATAGGGGCAGAGCGATAAAGCACTTGATTTCTGGAATTCATAATCAATAGCAGTCCACCTGCATTTAAATTGATTTTATTGCATATTTTACTGATACCAGAGTAATCTGCATCGACTTTTACAACTCCGATAGTTTTATTATTGTCATTCTTACTTCTGAGCTGGCGAACAACTGAAAAAACAGCAGTTGGCTTTTCACCGTATACTTTTTCCAATTGTGGTTCAACAAACAAGGGTTTGGTGGTTTTTTTTGCCTCTTTATACCAGGAACTTTCTGTGTAAGTAGCAAGATCCGGCATATCATTAGGAGTACGCGTATAACTGTATAGAGAATTATCGTTTGCAATGTATACGCGGAGGACTTCACTCCGAGGAAGAGTCATAACCGAGGAAAGAAAACTTTCCACGATTCGTTTGGAATATAGTGTGTTGCTGGTATTCGTCGGTGGATACTCCAATTGAGTAAGAACTTCATCATTATAATAAGGAGTAAGTGTAAGACGATACAGCTCATCCATGTAAGTACTGACATTTGTTCCGGCTTGCTCTATGGTTTGCTGGGTTTGAGCAATCGTCTGCTCTTGAAGTTGTCGGGCGTTCCAGCGGTATGTAAGGTAAGTTATTGCCAAAATAACAGCAAGATTTACTATACTGATAGCAAGAAGCAACCTGGTTTTAAATGATTTTTTTAATGGATTAATAGTCAATTTGATCAATTTTAGCACTCTCCTTTAAAGATAATTATATACTTATGAGGGTATAATGTGCAATAAATCAGCTAAACCCCCAAAAAACTGAAACCTTCATCTAAAAATTTGGGTATTTATTACAAACACAACTCCGCGCTACAATAATGACATAAGGGAGGCGCGCTTCAAGATGATTTCCGAATTTCAAACTGATCAATTTTAAATTCAAATCAAGTACGAGGGAGGAAGACTATGAAATTTCGTAAGATTGCTGCGATGACGATGGTGGTGGCAATGATCAGTGGCACATTAGCTGGTTGTGGCGGTGCAACTAGTAGTAAGGATTCTAGCAGTGCAGATTCTAACATAGCAAATACTGCTTCTACAGCAGAAAACACTGAAACTTCCGGTAAAAAAGTGAACCTCAAATTTTTTACCGGTAAAATCGAAACAGTTGATGTGATGAATGAGATCATTGATGATTTCAATGCATCTCAGGACCATATTGTTGTTGAGCAAGAATATCAAAAAGATGCCAGTAACGTTATTAAAATAAAATTTGCTTCCAACGAAGTACCGGATATTATGACTACATATGAACAAGGTTATGTCGATGAAGGCAAGTATATGGACATTTCGGATTTGAATGAGTTCTGGGATCGTATGTCTCCTGATATGAAAACTGCTTGTACAGATGTAAATTCCGGAAAAGTCTATCGTATCTGCACGAACATGACAACGGCAGGTTTCTTTTACAACAAAGATATTTTAAGCAAAGCTGGTTATACCGAGTTTCCGACAGAATGGACTGACTTTGAAACCATGCTTGAGACCATCAAAGAGAAGGAACCCGATGTCACCCCTTGGTTTATCTTTGGTAGCGAAGCTTGGCATCTTGGTCATCTGATTGAGTTTATTCCTCATGGCTATATCAAGTCAACACTGGGTGCTGTTGAAGCTAAAAAGGCTTTCTTGGCTAATGATCAGGATAAGCTCCGGTTCGCAGCAGCAGATGGTCCGATGGCAGTGTTTGCCGAGGACATGCTTGACCTCCAGAATAAAGGTCTTATCAATTCAGATGTACTTACTGCCACAAACGACAACTGTGTGCAGGATTTCGTCAATGGTAAAGCCGCTATGTTTAGTAATGGTATGTGGGCACTTTCCGGCTTACTGGAAGCTAACCCTGATATGGCAGATAAAATCGGTTTTGCACCGTATCCCGCTTACATGCCAAACTCTAAACCAGTTGTTTTGAGCGCAGAGGATTCAGGCTATTGTATTTCTGCTACGACCGAGCACAAAAAGGAGTGCATTGAATTCCTGAATTTCCTGTTCAAACCCGAAAATCAAAAGAAATATAGTGAGGTCGCAAAGGCTCCTAGTGCGTTTAATGATGTTGATGCTGAATGGGCACCTGAAAACATTGTGAAAGAAGTTGATGATGCTCTGAAGAACGCTGTCAATATCGGTTTCACCAATGAGAAGCCAGCAGGGTTCTCTGGTGACGATGCAGGTCGTATGGTGCAGGAATTGCTGGCTGGTCAGTATACTCCTACCGAGTTCGCCGAGGCATATGAAAAAGCCTGGACTGATGGCATGTCATCTTAAGGACTTTTTTACTTGTCGTACCTAGTAAAATCCAATTATTAAAAAGCAAGCAGAGGCGCACCACATAATTCACTGTGCGTCTCTTACTTTATAGATGCAGGTATACTACATGAAAAATAGAAAAATCGGTCTATATACTTTTATGGCTGTTCCCGCTTTTGTTTTATATTGCCTTTTTTTTATCTATCCATTGACTAAAGGAATTGGTATGAGCCTTACAAACTGGAATGGCTATGGCCAAGCTGAATTTATTGGCTTGAAAAATTTTGTGGATTTTTTTAAGGACAGCCGTGCTATTTCGGATATAAAAACAACCGTCCTCTTTGCTTTGGGCAGCGCACCGTTACTCAACATTGTCGGTTTACTATATGCACTTCTAATGAACAGTAAGTTCAAAGGAAAATCTGTCGCAAGAGCCTGTATTTATATGCCGGCTATTATCAGCCCGTTGATAATGGGTTACATCTGGTATCTGCTTCTCCAACCTGAACGTGGCGTTCTTTTCAATATAATGAACCGGATGGGGCATCCTGAATGGTTTCCTAACTGGATGAGTAGTTATACATCTGAAATTATTGTGCTCATTCTTGTGAACGTTTGGCAATATGCCGGCATGACAATGATAATTTATTTGGCAGGTTTAGAGAATATTTCACAAGATCTGTACGATGCAGCAATGATGGATGGTGCTAGCAGTCGGCAGAGTTTTCGCTTTATTACACTGCCGTTGCTGGTGCCATCTATTCGTATCAATGTAGTTACAAATATCATTGGTTCACTTTCGGTGTTCGATATTGTCATGTCACTGACAAGTGGCGGACCTGGCTATCAAACAGAAACATTAAGTATCTATATAATGCGTATGTGCTACGGCAATAAGACGGGTTATTCTACGGCAGTTGCTATGATTATGTTCCTAATTGTTTTGGTTCCTGTTTTGATCTCGTTGCGACTAACACGCACGAAAGATTGATATTTGGTGGTGATTAATAATGAAATCGAAGACATCTTTTCTTCGTTATTTGGTGATTATTTTGATTTGTCTGCTTTGCCTTTGCCCATTTGTGGTTTTGTTGATTTTATCGCTTAATAAACCGGGCAGTAATATGTATGAGGGCAATGTTCTGATTCCAGATTTTTATTTTGGAAATTATGCAGAAGGGTGGGCTAAATCCAATATTGGCCGCGCAATGATCAACTCTGGCATTATTACTCTGATCGCGTTACTGCTGATTGTTTTCCTTGGAGCAATGGCTGGTTATGCAGTTGCCAGATATCCGAACAAGTTTAATCGTACAGTATTCAATATTATGCTTTGCTGCATGATGATTCCTGGAATTATCAATACAGTACCACTTTACACTTTGATGATTAAGATCAAAGCAGTCAATACATTGTGGGGTATGTCCTGTGTTTGTGCAACGCTTGCTCTCCCACAGGCGGTTTTTGTTTTCTCTAGCTTTATCCGTGCATTGCCAAAAGAACTTGAGGAAGCTGCAGTAATGGATGGATGTACACAGTTTATGGCTTTTTGGCGAATTGTTTTTCCGCTTCTGAGGCCGTCTATTTCGGCTGTTGTTATTTTAAATGGCTTTGGTATCTGGAATAATTATTCGCAGGCGGTATTTTTCCTGCAAAGTAGTGACAAACATAATGTACCGCAGGCACTGTCCGTATATTTTCAGCAGTTTGCAGGTGCGAAATGGAATTTGATGGCTGCTACAGCAGTTATTGCCATTGTGCCGGTTGTTGTAGTTTTCCTTGTTTTCCAGAAGAGCCTGATGAAAGGGCTTACGGAAGGCGCTATCAAGGGGTAAGGAATAAGATGGACATTTATCCTTTAAAAGCACAGTTTGGTATAGATGAAACAGTAAATCTTTGCATCATATGTGATGAGGTGTTGCCTGTATCTGTTCATATCCATGTGTTATTTCTCTCTAAAACTATCAAGGAGCAAAACCTTGTTTTGACAGAGAAAAAAACGATAGTATCCGTAGGTTCGTTTTCTGCAACCTTTGCTGGATATGGCGTAAATGTTTATCAGCAAGGCAATTTAGAAAAACCAATATTACAGACTGCTTTTGATGTTGCCGAATCTTCCCGAAAAGTTTTACGGTATGGCTTCTTAAGCGACTTTACAGAAGGTGACCGCAACAATGGGGCACTGGAATGGCTGTTAAAATGCCATATTAATTTGGTTCAGTTTTATGACTGGTCTTACCGTCACGATTGCCTTGTGTCTCCGCATGAGGATTATCATGATATGATGGGAAAGGAAATATCCAGAAGTACAGTCAAAGCAAAAATCGTAAAGGCCAAAAAAATGGGAATGCACCCGACTGCATATGGAGCTGTGTATGCTGCCAGTAAAGTATTTTTTGAAAAGCATCCGAGATGGGCATTCTACAATTCCTGTCAGGATCCATTTGTGTTTATTGATGTGTTCTATATTATGAATATTGCAAAAGGGTCGCCTTGGAGGGAACATCTTTTTAGCGAATATCAAGATGCAATAACCATCATGGGTTTTTCTGGCATTCATATGGATACTTATGGATTTCCCAAAACGGCATATTCTCATTTAGACACAACTCCGAAGAAAATCAAATTGGAAGATGAGTTTCCTTCTCTTATTGATGAAGCACGCGAAAATGTACATGGTGAGGAAGAACCTTACTTGATTTTCAATAATGTTGGAGCATGGCCTGTCTATAAGACAGCCGATAGAAAACAAGATGCTGTCTATATTGAGGTGTGGCCGCCTTACGACAGGTATGCTAGTATCGCCCAGCTTATTCGGGATGCAAGAAATTATGCAAAAGATGATAAAAGCATTATTCTGGCAGCCTATCTGAAGCCATTTCGTGAGGGTAAACGTGAAAAAGCCCTCCCTGCAGCCAAGTTGTTGATGGGGACTATTGTTTCAAATGGGGCCACACATCTTTTTACAGGTGAAAACCAAGCGGCATTGACACAAGGATATTACAGTGATTATACGAAGTTCAGTGATTCAGAGGCAGAAACTGTCAGACGATACTATGATTATATGATTCGTTATGAAAATTTGTTCTTTGATCCTGAATTGCTAGATGTGACAATGACGCATACTGGCTGGGATAACTATGAGTATAAGTGCACCAGCCATAATGTGAGTTCTTACGGTGAAGCTGGAAAAATCTGGATGATTCTTCGTGAAAAAGATGATCGCAAGTGCATTTATTTGCTCAATTTGTGCGGACAACATGAAGATTATTGGAACGAAGGTAAAGAGGAGGCGAATATCCAAAAAGATATCAAGTTTACCGTACAGGTAGATACTCCGGTTGAAAGAGTCTGCTTTAGTAGCCCTGATGGTGAAAATATGGATGTAGTAGAGCTTTATTTTACAGAACATGCTACTAAAATTGGCAATTTTATTGATTTTAAAGTACCATATCTGAACTATTGGACAACTATTTGGATTGACACAAGAAAGGAAACGATATGAAAAAGCATTCTTTTATAAAAATGACTTCCATTGTACTTTCCCTTTGCATTGCATTAGGCATATTCCCCGCAACAACTTTTGCTGAGGATGTCAATACACCATCCATTACAAAAGCATATGTTGATAAAGCTACTTATACACCAGGAGAGTCAGCAACGATTTATTTTGATGTTAATGGCGCGACTGGAATGAAGACAGCGCATGTTCAAATTACCCACCTCAATGAGACTGTTTGGGAAAAGGATGTAACATTTACCGCAAATGGTGGGAAGACAACAGTTCCAATCAGCTGGACTCCGCCGGAAACAGATCATCAAGGATATTTGGTAACAATTACGATTGATGGAAAACAAATCGTTTCAGCAATTGATGTGTCTAGTGATGTGACAACTTATCCCCGTTATGGATATAGTGTAGATTTTATGCCAGGTGAGTCTCCCGCTGAGAGCAACGCAATGATGAAAGAACTCGCTCAAGTTTACCATGTTAATATTGTACAATATTATGACTGGATGTATCGGCATGAAAAAATTCTTCCTGATGAGGGTAATGAGTGGGTCGATATGTTTGGACATACCCTCTCAAAACAGACAATTCAGCAGCGTATCGATGCTGGTCACGCCTATAATCAAAAGGCAATGGCTTATCAGATGTCTTATATGGCACGTGAAGGATATACAGAAAATGGTGTAGATCCTAAGTGGGGACTATACTCCAGTAAAACAAATCATAATATAAATTATGATCCTTCTGACAATAATACGATTTCTGGAATTGGGCAGTATCTCTTTCCTCTGGAAGGAAAACCTGCACCGTTACTTATGACGTTTAATCCATTAAATACGGATTGGCAGAATTATATGGCGAACCAGTATAAAGGCGCCATTAATAATTTGGGATTCGATGGAATTCAGATCGATCAGATGGGTGATTTTTGGGGTAAAAATGCACGATATTATGATTATTATGGCAATTCTGTGAATTTGGGAGAGTCTTTTGCGCCGTTTACCAATGCAATCAAGCGTCAACTCATAGAAAATAACAGTTCTAAGAATATTGTTACAATGAATGCTGTTAATGGTGGAGTAGAAGATTACTTTTCATCAAAAAGTATTATTTCTAAGGCAAATACTGATTTTGCTTTTAGTGAGTTGTGGGGCAACAGTGATACATATAAAAAGGTAAATGACTTTATTAACTGGCAGAAGTTGCAGGACGGTGGAAAAGCTATTGTGCTGGCAGCCTATATGAATCAATACGACATCAATGGTACATCTTATTCATATAGCAATGCAAGGTTGACCGGTGTCCATACAAACAGCGAAAGTGGTGTTACCTATATTACAGGATTTGATGAGGTTGGAGATCGGGCAGAAATAACGATTGAAGCGCCTGAAGATGGAAATTATTCTCTCGTTTTCCTGGCTGCCAATGGTACGGATACACAAGCAAGTAAAAGTATATATTTAGATGGAACAAAGTACATGACTGCATATTTTGATTCTACAAGAAATGGAATTATCCCTGCAGAGCCAGATTGGTATTACTATTCTTATGATGCTTCTTTTACTGCTCCTAAAAATTTATACTTAACAAAAGGAATGCATACATTGTCCATTCAGCAAGATGCTGATGATAAGGGAGGAGATATTCGGCTTCAGACAGTTACTCTTGGGTTGTATGATGAAAATTCTGTCCGTCTGACTAATGCTGCAATTGCAGCAAGTGGTGCAATGCACATTGAAATGGGAAGCGGAATGTCTACAACATCAAATAGCGATAAGAACTTTAACGATGTATCTATGCTTGGGAATCCCTATTATCCGAAAGCAGCGAAATCGATGATCTCTAGTCTTAAAAAAGCAATGTATAATCAGTATCAGTTTATTACCGCTTATGAGAATTTGCTCTATGATAAGGATGTTTTGCCATCGGATACAGGATTTCAAAACATCAGTATTTCAAACGAAACAATTTCTGGCGATGCAAAACCGGGCACAATTTGGCATGTTATTAAGAATAAAGGTGATGAATATGGTATGATTCACCTGGTTAACCTGACGGGTGAAAATGATGAAGATTGGCGAAATGTTACTGGCACGCCCAACACGAAGAAGAATTTAACAGTTAAGTATTATATCCCACAATATAAGGATGTAAGTGGGGTTTATTGTGCTACTCCGGACACAGATTGTATCAGTACTGATCTGACATATAATGTGCAAACAGATGGAGCCGGGAAGTATATTGAAATCCAGGTTCCGTCACTTGAATATTGGGATATGATTTATATCCGTTATAACGACAATACTCCGACAGGGACTGTCGAAGCAGAGGATTCAATTCTTACAAATGTATCCAAGAACACTAATCATAGTGGATATTCCGGAACAGGGTTTGTTGATTCTTATGGTGAAGCAGGTGATGCTGTCACAATGGACTTTTTTGTTCCTGAGACTGGTGATTATAAGCTTTCCTTAGTTTATTCTGCAGCCGTGGATGGCACACCAAAACGTGAATTGTATATCAATGGATACGGATATGGTAGCATTTCTTTCCCACGAACAGGCAACTGGGAGGAATGGAGTACAAGCGAGGCTACAGTTCATCTTCGTGCAGGTATTCAGCGCATGGTAGTTTATTGTGGTAATGCCAACGATGGATATGTAAATCTTGACTGCCTTCATATCTCGAAATCTGTGTAAAGGAGTGTGGGCAATGAAGACAACTGAAAAAAGCCTCTGGTGGAAAAGTGCGGTAATCTATCAAATCTACCCACGCAGCTTTCAGGACAGCAACGGCGATGGAATCGGTGACATACCAGGTATTATCAGCCGCCTGGATTATTTAGCTGATCTGGGGATCGATGCGATCTGGCTCAGCCCGGTCTATCGTTCACCGCAGGACGATAATGGGTACGACATTTCAGATTATTGTGATGTTGATCCTATGTTTGGAACATTGACCGATATGGATGCCTTGATTAGTGAGGCGGGGAAGCGGCACATCCGTATTATTATGGATTTAGTATTGAACCATTCTTCGGATGAGCATCCTTGGTTTATACAGGCGAGGAAAAGCAGAGACAATCCCTTCCACGATTACTATATCTGGCGAGATGGAAGCAAGGATGTACCACCAAACGACATGAAAGCCTGCTTTGGTGGTCCTGCCTGGACCTGGGTACCAAGTGTACAGCAATACTATTTCCACCAGTTTTCCGTAAAACAACCCGATTTGAATTGGGATAATCCTAAAGTCCGGAAAGAGATCTATAAAATCATCAATTTCTGGATTGAACGTGGTGTTGGCGGCTTCCGGCTGGATGTGATTGACCAGATTGCGAAAGAGCCGGATTTGAAAATCACAAACAATGGGCCTATGCTGCATGCATACATTCGTGAGATGAACAGGCATACATTCGGAGGAACCGATCTTGTGACGGTGGGCGAAGCATGGGGAGCTACTGTGGAAGACGCAAAAATCTATAGCGACCCCAGTGGACGGGAATTCTCTATGGTTTTCCAATTTGAGCACATTGGGTTAGACCAGATCCCCGGAAAAGAGAAGTGGGATCTGGCACCATTGGATTGGATAAAACTCAAGAAGGTTCTTAGCAAGTGGCAAATTGGACTACATGGCTGCGGCTGGAACAGTTTGTTTTGGAACAACCATGATCTTCCGAGAATCGTATCCCGTTGGGGTGATGATGGGAAATTCCGTATAAAATCTGCAAAAATGCTGGCTACTCTGCTGTATGGTATGCAGGGAACGCCTTATATTTACCAGGGAGAAGAACTGGGCATGACAAATGCTTCGTATGATATATCGGATTATCGGGATATTGAAACGTTGCATATGTACAGGGAGAGACTTGCTAAAGGTTATTCCGAGGCCGATGTCATGCGGTCCATTCATGCAAAGGGGCGTGATAATGCGAGAACACCGATGCAGTGGGATAACAGTAAGAATGCCGGGTTTAGCGATGGAGAACCATGGTTGAGAGTGAATCCTAATTATATGCAAATCAATGCGGAAGATGAGACCCATACCAATGATTCTGTATTTGCCTATTACAAAGACCTTATTGCCCTTCGTAAGAAATATCCTATTTTTATTGAGGGAGATTATCAACTCCTTATGAGTGATAATCCAGATATATTTGCATATAAAAGGACATGGAAAGAGCAGACACTGTATGTTATTTGCAATATTGGTGCAAAGGAATTGAAAGAGGTGATTCCTAAGGATTATACACACGGAACACTTCTGAAAAGTAATTATGCAGAGCCGGGGTCATATTTGAAACCGTATGAGGCCCGGATTTATCTGAAGTAGCGCATTTGAAATAATTAGTATTTATTTTACTTTGGCATTCTGCCTTGATTACAATTACCAACACGCCCGGACCGATTTTCGGCCCGGGCGTTGAATATATATATCAGTCTATCAGTTTCTCATCTATCCTGCATGAAAGGCGAAAACATCAGCCTTCAATTGCAATTGTCTTCTTCTCAGGAACAGCTTCCTTCTTCTCTGTATCCGGAACGGTGATCTTCAGTACACCGTCTTCAAACTTAGCGGAAATATCGCTGTCCTTGACATCTTCACCTACATAGAAGCTTCTTGCCATATTCCCTGCATAACGCTCCTGGCGGATGATGTTACCCTTCTTGTCTTCTTCCTTCTTGTCGAGATCCTTCTTTGTCTCAATGGTCAGATAACCATTCTCAAGACTTACTGCAACTTCGTCTTTCTTGAAGCCAGGAAGATCAACGGCGATCTCATAGTTGCCATCCTTCTCGGTGACATCTGTCTTCATGACGTTTTTTGCATGATGTCCATACAGCGGTCTCATAGCATTCCGCATCTCATCAAAACCATCTGAAAACCAATCAGACCAATCATCCATTAAATTCTCTCCAAAAAGATCTGGTAAATATCTAGCCATAATACATGCCTCCTATCAAATATCTTTCCGGCTCAGGATGCTGTTCTGGGCTGTTGTGAACTGCGCTTATATGGAAAAAGGTATCCGGGAATGAATCCCTGTGAGAGCTCTTCAAATGAAACAACTGATTCTCAAATAACTGATTCTGAAACGTATCAATCAGCTGGGGAAGAACTCTTTTTCATTCCCTTATCTCCTTGCAATTGTTCTTATAGCACCAATTGTTAGCACTGTCAATAGGTGAGTGCTAATTTTTTTTAAAAAATTTTTTTATTTTTTTTCGAAAAATACCCCACCAAATGACCCCTTTCTGTCCATGTACTTATGAAGGGGTTTTTAAAAGATCTCTTCACTGAACCTTGACAACTGAAGAGATCTTTTATCAGGTACATCATTTCTGTGTCTGTGCTTTGAAAGGTACAAGCCGTTTTTCTCTGGTACGCGATGATCCGATATGGGGAGCGAGCAATACCACGAGGAAAGATCTGCGGACTGCTTCCGCGGATCAGGCGATGACAGGATGCGGGAATGATACTTCCGCCTGCAGCAGGCATGACAATCTTGCCTGCAACTGGCAGGGCATTCGGACCCGGGCAGATTCCCGGGCAGGACAAATTCATTTGGGCCTGTGGTGATGATCAGCAGTCATCCGCCTGATAAAATCCCTCACGCGGTCATGCTGCCGCTTCCTGGGGTAGGAGATAAATGCAGGAAATTCAGCAGAACTATAAACAGAAGGCTGCTATGGTGCAGCCAGATCAAAAGCATTTAGAAGCTAACGATACAGACATACAGAGACCGACTCTTAAAAGATGTATCTGTATGCCTCATTTTTCAGGGAGGTTATTTATGAATTACAACGAATTTGTAGATCGCATGAGGACGGAACTGGACAAGCTGATTCCTGTAGCAGAGGTGCGTGTCATTGATGTGGATAAACTGCAGGGTCAGTCCTACCGCGGTCTGGAGGTAAGAGAAAAGGAGCAGGATGCGGCAATGACGCTGAACCTGCATGGAGCATTCAGGGAATATAACCAGGGCAAAGATTTCAGGGAAATCGCCCTTAATCTTGCATTGAGCTGTCGCAGTGAGCTGGAGCACATTCCGAAGTTTGATCTGAAAACCCTTATGAATTATCAGGAAATGAAGAAACATCTGGCGATCTGCCTGGTTCCTATGGAGAAGAACCTTGACCTGCTGGCCAAGATTCCGCACAGGGATGTCATGGACATGGCGGCAGTCTATAGGTTTGACCTGGGACGAAACAATACTTATGACGAAGGAGCCTCAATTCTGATCACGAACAGGATGCTGGAGTCCTATGGTATTTCGCCTGCCCAGCTTCAGAAGGATGCTGCTGTGTTGGCCCCGGAGGAACATCCGTTGAGCATCCGTCCCATTTATTCTGTACTGTCTGACTATATTGATTACCCGGATGAAGGACCTGCACCGGGTGAGCCCATGCCCTTTGTGGCAAGCTCCGGTTTCCGTGGTTCAGGCGTTCTTATGTATCCTGGCTTTATGGAGCAGGCAGCAAAGGAAGTCGGAGGCAGCTTTTATGTCCTGCCTTCCTCTGTTCACGAAGTGCTGCTTATGAAGGATGATGTGGGGATTGATTACCGTGACCTGAAGGAAATGGTAACAACAATCAATGCAGAGATGGTAAAGCCGGAAGACAGGCTTACAAATAATGTGTATCACTACGATCAGAAGGAAAGGGTCTTTGAAACAGCAGATCATTTTGCAGAAAGAATGGAGGAAAAGGAGAAGGTGCGACCTTCCGTCAGGATTCTTCTGCAGGACAACAAAGGGAAATATCAGGAAAGAGACAGAACACCTGCACCTGATAGGAAAAACCGGAAAGGGGAGGAGCGCTGATGGATGACAGATATGAAGCCGATGAGGCACGCCTCCGTTTTTACGCTGCAATGATGCAGAAGAGATATGAGCATACGGTAACAGAGAAAACGCAGATGCATCAGTGCGGGGATTGTCCGTATGGGAGGACAAGTCCCTGTATCGGGGCATGCACCAAAAAGGTGCTGATGGAAATGAGAGAAATCTGGGCGGAAAGGAGTGATTTTATGGCAAAAGTCACGAAGATTGAACCGGCGATCCCTGCCGTTATTACACGTAAGAAGGTCGCCGCTTACGCCAGAGTTTCAATGGAAACCAAACGGCTTCATCATTCCCTGTCTGCGCAGATCAGCAGTTACAGCAAACGGATTCAGAGCAATCCGGAATGGGAATATGCCGGTGTCTATGCGGACGAAGGAATTTCAGGAACAGGCACGGAAAAAAGGCCTGAGTTCCAGCGTATGCTTGCCGACTGTGAAGCGGGAAAGATCGATGTCATTCTCACAAAAAGCATCAGCCGGTTCGCCAGGAACACCGTGGATCTTCTGAACACGGTACGGCATCTGAAGGAACTTGGCATTGAGGTACGCTTTGCAAAGGAAAACATCAGCTCCCTCTCCGGTGACGGCGAGGTGATGCTTACGCTCCTCGCTTCTTTTGCACAGGAAGAAAGCGTCAGCATCAGCAACAATGTGAAATGGGGAATCCGCAAACGTATGCAGGAAGGCCTGCCAAACGCCAGCGGTCATTTCCAGATCTACGGCTATCAATGGGATGGAGACCAATTAGTCCCCGTCCCTGAGGAAGCGGAAATTGTAAAACGGATCTTTCAGAACTTTCTCGATGGAAAATCACGGCTTGAGACTGAGCGGGAATTCGCGGCTGAAGGTATAAAGACCAGATCCGGTGCGAGATGGGAAGACTCCAATATAAAGAAGATACTGGAGAACATCACTTACACAGGCAACCTGCTCTTTCAGAAAGAATTCATCTCGGACCCCATCAATAAGCACCGCAGGAAAAACCGTGGTGAGCTTCCGCAATACTTTGTTGAGAATACCCATGAAGCAATCATCGATTACGACACATGGAAATATGTGCAGAACGAGATGCTCCGACGCAGGGAACGTGGTGCTCTGGCAAACAAGAGCTTGAACACCTGCTGCTTCACTGGAAAGATCAAGTGTCCTTACTGCGGAGTCAGCTACATGCACAACCGCCGCACGAAGAAGGGTCACACACAGGAATTCTGGAACTGCGGCAGCAAGAAGAAAAAACAGGTTCCCGGCAAGAAGTGTCCGGTCGGCGGCACAATCAGCCAGAAAGCTCTTGAGAAAGCCTGCTGTGAAGTGCTTGGAATATCCGAATTTGATGAAACCGTATTCCTTGAAAAGGTCGACCACATTGAAGTGCCGGAGAAATACACGCTCCGCTTCTTCTTAAAAGATGGAACAGAGGTCACCCGTCCTGCTCCGAACACCGGCCATCAGGACTGCTGGACTGCTGAATACCGCGCTGAGACTTCAAGGAAACGCCTTGAACATCCCTGCGCCAAAGGCACGACCGAGCTTTCCGGAAGAATCAAATGCGCTGCCTGCGGCTGTAATTTTCGTCGGTGCACACAGCCTGCTTCCAATCCGAACAAACCCAAAATGCACTACTGGCGATGCTCAGATCACGGCAAAGGATGCATGACAGTCGGATTACGAGAGGACGTTCTGAAGAAGCAGATCGCCGAGGTTATGGGGATTCCTGAATATGATGCCGATCTTTTCAAAAAGCAGGTCCGGGTGATCTATGTAAAAGACAAAGATCTTCTGGAATTTCATTTTAAAGACGGAAGGATTGAAGCTACGCACTACGTTCCTCCTGAAAAAACCTTCACACTTCGCAGTGAAGAATCCCGAGAACACATGCGTCAGCTCATGAAAGAAAGATGGACGCCAGAAGTAAAGGCAGTAATGTCAGAAAAAATGAAGAAGGTAAGGAGTGAAAAATTTTGGAACAGCAAAAGAAGGTAAGAACCATTCCTGCGACACTGACACCGTTCACCTCCTCACCGATCGAGGAGAAGAAAAAGCGCCGTGTGGCGGGATACGCCCGTGTCTCAACTGACCATGACGATCAGTTCACCAGCTATGAAGCGCAGATCGACTACTACACAAACTACATCAAATCACGAAATGACTGGGAATTCGTCAGGGTTTATACAGATGAAGGAATCTCCGGCACAGGAATCAAAAAGAGGGTCGGTTTTCAAAGCATGATCGAGGACGCCCTTGCCGGAAAGATCGACCTCATCATCACCAAATCCGTCAGCCGCTTTGCCAGAAACACGGTCGACAGCTTAACGACCATCAGAAAACTCAAAGAGCATGGCGTTGAATGCTACTTCGAGAAGGAGAATATCTGGACGTTTGACGGCAAGGGCGAACTTCTTATCACTATCATGTCCAGCCTTGCCCAGGAAGAATCACGCAGCATTTCCGAGAACTGCACCTGGGGGCAGAGGAAACGTTTCGCTGACGGCAAGGTGACCGTTCCATTCAACCGGTTCCTCGGCTATGACCGCGGTCCGAATGGAGAGCTGGTCGTCAATCAGGAAGAAGCAGAAACCGTAAAGCTCATTTACAGCCTTTTTCTGCAGGGGCAGACATATCATGGCATTGCCCGGACGCTGACCGAAAAAGGAATCAAGACTCCAGGAGGGAAAGACACATGGAGCATGAGCACCGTCAAAAGTATTCTCAGCAATGAAAAATACAAAGGCGACGCCTTACTGCAGAAAACCTATATCGTTGATTATCTGACGAAGAAAGCCAAAATCAATGAAGGTGAGATTCCGCAGTACTACGTTGAGGGAGATCACGAGGCAATCATCACACCGGAGATCTTCGATGCTGTTCAGCGTGAGATGGAAAAACGCGGGAAAGGCAAAAAGTACCACAGCGGTGTGCATCCTTTCTCCAGCAGGATCAAATGCGGAGAATGCGGAAGCTGGTACGGCACAAAAGTCTGGCATTCCAATAGCAAATACCGCCGCATCATCTGGCAGTGCAACCGCAAATTCAGCAAGGACAGGCACTGCTCCACTCCCCACCTAACCGATGATCAGATCAAAGCGGCATTTCTGTCGGCAGCCAATAAACTGCTGGCCGATAAGAGCGCCGTAATTCAAAACGGCAGGGAAATGAGCGCCATGCTCTTCGATACCGCTGACCTTGAGAAAGAGCGTGATGAACTTCTGCAGGAAATACAAGTGATTGCCGACATGGTTCAGAAGTGCATATACGAGAACGCCCATGTCGCGTTGGATCAGAAAAAATACGACGATCTGACCGCGCGGTATGAAGCCAAGAAGAAAAAGCTGTTGGAAAGCACAGAGAAAATAAGCGATCTGCAGTCACAGAAAGGAAACGTCGAAGACTTCCTCAAAGCATTCGAAAAAACTCCTGATACTTTGACAGAGTTCTCGCTTGACGCTTTCACCGGACTGGTGGATTATCTCACCGTGTATTCCGAGAATGACATCCGGGTGACTTTCCGAAACGGAATAGAGATTAAGGCTTAATAAAACAACCTGACTGCTTACATAAATTCAAGTAGGCTGTCAGGCTGTTTTTGTCTAACGGTAAACTGGAATTTGACTTTCCTATTTTCTTAAAATCTCATGTGGAGCTTCTATTTCATTTGCCAAGGTATGCTCTGTTAATTCTGACATCAATTTCAATTTTTTATTAATCAATGGTCGCATACAATTAGGAACATGTTCCTGATGCGCTCTGTGGATCGCTACACATTCCTTACAGTTTCCGTGATAACGACAGGCTTTCAGGCAAGGACAGTGATCTTTGTCTTTATACTCCTTACGAAATTCCGCTGCAAATTCTTCTTGCAGTCTCAGTCCCTCGACACGGTTTCCCTTATGAAATTCTACCATTGCATCCAGTTCTTTCTGGTTTCCTTCAATCTTCATGTTATTATAGCGCCTCCATTTCAACTATTCCTCATTCTCTGATAAATTTCGATTTATATCTTGGAATACGTTCTTGTCTTATTCCAAGTGGCTTTGAAATCAGTGGCAATTATATTCATTTCTCATCAGCACAATTTCGATACTTAGTATATCATGTTTGGAATTCGTGAAAAACAGAAAAGCCTTCCCACAGTCACGCCAGACCAACTTTCACATTTTTTCTAAAAGAAAACGCGGCACCCGCCTCTCTTCTCAGAAAGACGGATGCCGCAGAAATGGCTTAAACACGGGCTTTTCCAGCCCGCTTTCAATTTGCTCTCGTTAGCAGAGCCACTGTCTCAACATGGCCCGATTGCTCCATCTTGATGTCTCCTTATTGACCAGTTCTCGTGAACCTCCGATTTTCTGCCCGTTTGTTCGTGGGAATTGTTCAACTGCTTTTTTCGGTTCACGAAAACTTATCTACACACTTTTGTACGTTCGCGGGAATTGCTCCACGGCTTGAACGTACCTTATATATGGCATCTGGGCCTTGTGCCCACTGTCTCAACCTTAGTGCCAGATTGGTGCAAGGGAATTGCTCCACGATTGCCATCGTCTCAACCTTATAAATGTCACGATTTTTGCAAAAACTCATTTCTTGTCCTGAGATTCAATAGAATCCCAAGTTACTAAATACTGGCCAGAACTATCCAAAATCTGCTTGATCTTAATGTCGCTAATTCCGGCTTTTATCATCGCCTGAGTAATTGCCTGTTCTTTGTTTTCTTCCCCAATTTCAATTCCAGCTTGTATTGCTTTTCGTACACTTGATTTGATGGAGTTGTCACCTTTGGTTTTAACGGAAGCAAAAACATCCTTAACTCGTACAACAATCCAATCCATTGTTTTAGGTACATTTGTTTTAATAAATTCTTTTCCCCATTCTGTCATAGAATCAGTTCCAGTATCAAGAAATGAATCCATCATCTGATCTTTACGTGTTTTAGTTTCATTATTCTTATCCTGGCCTGTCATACTATATAAGCCCCCTCTCATTCTGTTTCAGCATTGCATACACTGCCTAAATATTTGCTGTCTTATCTTTAATGCTCTGCCCATCGGAATAAAGCCACATGATGTTTCCATTCGCAGAGCCGCCGGTCACGCAGGCCGCTGCTACCGAGGTGCTCTTGAAATAAATGTCCTCCATAATGGGCGTTCGTCAAAGGGATTTGCTTAAACAAGTAAATTTTTGACCGACACTCTTCAAGCGGACCACAACAGTAAAGACCACACCGAAAGAGCGTAAGCGTATTTCATCAGCATTCTTTTTCATAAACTCTTTGAGATTTGACGTTTTGAAAAGCCACCGAAACAATGTACTTGTCCGGACCTGATTGATTTGTTTAATCATGCTGCTTCCCTCTTTCCTTGATACGAACTTTTCTGGGATCGACCGGTTTCTTGGCATCCTTGGGAATCACCCAGGAGCGGCCGAAACGCAGAACACTCTCGACACGGCTATCCTCGCAGAATTTTTGTACCCGGCGTTCGGAGATATTCCAAAGCGAAGCAGTATCTCTGACTGACATGAACTCCATATCTTATTCCTCCCTGTAATGCCGAATAGGGAACTGGTTGTTTCCAAATATACGCACATTATATTCGGTTATCCGAACAGTTTCAAGAAGACGATATAAATGAACAGAAAAAATATTGTCCATAAGACACGATGAAATATTCGGTTGTGTAGTTGCTTGCCTTTTTCGTATGAATCGGTGTGATAGACGTATGTTGACTTGCAATGCGCTTTCACTTGAAAAATCTATTATTAAGCGGTATTGAAGCTATATTATAGGAATTTCCTCAAAGGCATAATGGAGATTGTATTTAAGACGCAAACAATAATTCGTCTGATTTTCAGACCATCCCCTTTACCAATTTGAAAACAGCACTCCGAGTCTTCTATTGAAATTCTAACATCGCCGCGTGTTTTCAAACGGCATTCTGACATTATGGGTATTGCATTCTGACATTATGGGTATTAATATATGGTTATAAAAATCGAGGGGGAGTTCCCATGGAAGATGAACTTATATCTACAATAGAGCAGACTAAAGCATTAATAACTGAGAAAAAATATAAGGAGTGCGAAGCCTTAATTTGCGCCGCCATGTTTGAACATCCGCATGACGCGATTCCTCATAACCTGATGGGCCTTTTGCTGGAAAACGAAGATTCTCATGTTGACGCCATGAAACATTTTCGCGCGGCATATGCACTTGATCCTACATACAGGCCGTCATCATGGAATCTGGAGTGTTTTGGAAACTTTACCATGCCGCATTCATGCGCTTATTCTGCAAGCGATTGTGAAGATCATTTTGAAAAAAGCAAAAGGGGGGGTAATGCCTGATGTACATAATCATAGCCGGATGCGGCAAGGTTGGGGCAAGTCTTGTAAACAAGCTCTCTGAAGAAGGACATGATGTCGTTGTAATTGACCGGGATGAAAATAACTTTTCACGGCTTGGCAGCGGTTCAAACTGTATGACAATAATTGGGATACCAATCGACGAAGACGTACTTAAAGAAGCCGGCATTGAGAAAGCAGATGCGCTGGCGGCGGTAACAGTCGACGACAATACAAATATAATGATCGCACAAATTGCACAGCAGCTTTATCATGTCCCATTTGTGATTATGCAGACGGACGATCCGGAAAAGCAGCGTGCGTTGGCAGCCATGGGACTTCGTACTGTTTGTTCCACCACGCTTACAGTGGAAGCTTTCTTCACTGCGCTGAAGAAAGGAGAAACGGAATAATGAGAATTATGATCATTGGAGGCGGAAATGTCGGGTATTATCTGACAAAATCGCTGTCTGCGGAAAAGCACCATATCATGATAGTTGAAGAAGATCGTTCCCGGTGCGAGCAAGTGGTTTCAGATTTGGGTTCGAAGCGCATCGAGGCAACTTGCGGCGACGGTACAGATTTAGAATGCCTGCGAAAGGCGGGAATATTCAATACCGACGTTCTTGTTGCCGTGACTGGACATGATCAGGATAACCTGACCGCGTGTCAATTAGCAAAGAATTATTTTGGAGTAAAGCAAACAATTTCCAGAGTTAAAAATCCGAAAAACATCAGGGTGTTTGAAAAACTCGGAGTAGACTCCGTTATCAGCAGCACAGAGCGCATTGCCGGTATCATTAATCAGGAACTCGACTGGACAGACGTCAACAAACTGCTTAGGGACAGATCGTACAATGTGCGGCTGCGTGAAATCACCGTTGAGCAGGGCTCGGCTTTTGAACACAAATGTCTGAAAGACCTGGGGCTTCCGAAAGGACTTATTCTCATTGCCGTTTTGCGCGAGGATCAAGCAATCATACCGAACGGCGCAACCTGCCTGAAAGCAGGCGACATGATTGTTATATGGGGCGACGAGGCGGATATTGCCAGCACATTCGGCCAGCGTGTATACAGTTAAGAAGGTGCTTTAAATGAAACGAATAATATCAATTGCTGCAGGACTCATTTCGGAAATGCTTTTCGCGGCGGGTACGATGATCATAGGTTTGCTTGTGGTAATTTTTATATGGGGGGCATAAAAGCGCCATGGCAATAGAGAAACCAATCAATAAATTATACCCGATATGTTATTACATAGGTCTCATCATAATAGCTTTGGGGGCATTGCAGCTTTTGCCCGCTTTGATTTCCGCGTTTTATTCGGAGTGGAAGATTTTTGCGGTATTTTTGGTGACGGCATCCATAACCGTACTCGTCGGGATCGGGATGATATTTGGAGGACACCGTTATAAAAGCGTTAAACTAAGTTTTGGCGAAGGTACGGTGGTGGCGTCCGGTGCATGGTTATTGGGCACACTGCTGTGCGCGCTTCCATATTATCTATCCGGTAATTTTTTATCATATCTTGATTGCTGTTTTGATGTTATGAGCGGCCTTACCACTACCGGGCTCTGCCTGATACAGGATATGGATCATTTGTCCAACGGTATAAACATGTGGAGGCACTTGCTTACCTTTGTCGGAGGGCAGGGCATGGTGGTGCTGGCTTTAACTTTTCTTACCAAGGGCCAGAGTGATGCTTACAAAATGTACGTCGGCGAAGCAAAGGATGAGAAGCTTTTTCCCAATGCAGTCAGCACCTCAAGACAAATCTGGCTCATCAGCCTAATCTATCTTGCCATTGGGACGGTGGTTATGACCATAGCCTCACTTTCTGCGGGTCTTGCTCCCGACAGGGCTTTTTTGCACGGCATGTGGATCTATATGTCGGCATGGAGCACCGGCGGTTTTGCCCCGATGAGTCAGAATATTTTATATTATCACAGCATGTTTATTGAGCTTGCCACCGTAGTATTTTTTGTTGTAGGATCATTCAATTTTGCCCTGCATTACGCCGTGCTTTCCGGAAAGCGCAACGAGCTGCGCCGCAACATTGAGACCATGACGTTTACCGTTACGCTGACGCTGCTTACGCTGATAGCCACTGCCGGACTAATGAAAAATAATGTCTATCCAAATGCCGTGGCACTCTTCCGCAAAGGCTTTTACCAGCTTATTTCCGGTCATACCACCACGGGCTTTATGACCATATACGCCAAACAGTTTTACCACGAATGGGGAGACATCGCACTTTTCGCCATGATCGTCGCTATGCTGCTGGGAGGGAGCGCCTGTTCCACGGCGGGCGGGTTTAAGGCCATGCGCACCGGTATCATTTTCAATGCCTACAAAGCGGAAGTGAAGCGTATGCTGCTTCCGGAATCACGGATAAGTGAGCAAAAAATCCACCACATCAAAGACATTGTCTTGACTGATTCGATGACAAAAAGCGCTTTCCTGATCGTAACAGCCTATATGGTTACTTTTGCCTTCGGTACTCTCGTCGGTATGTTTGCGGGGTTTCCGTTAGGCATGGCAGCCTTTGAATGCGCATCAGTGACCGGAAACGTCGGCCTCTCCATTGGCGTGACATCGGCGGCGATGCCCGCCTATCTGAAGCTTACATATATTGTCATTATGTGGCTTGGACGGCTTGAATTCATGTCGGTGTTTACATTGGGGGCATACGTTGTCAGAAAGGTCGGCAGAAAATGCGATTGAAATTGATAAAATTAGTTCCTTTGCTTATGATACTCTTTTTTATTCTGCCAATATCGGCGAACGCAGAAAATCAGAGCGTATCGAGTACGAAACTGATTGAAAACGCTTCCGAACTGGACGGCGATACCGTGTATTACAGCGGAGAGGTTGTCGGAGACATCCTCTATCGCGGCGATTACGCATGGATAAACGTTTCGGACGGGGCAAATGCGATCGGCATCTGCATTCCAGCCTCAGAAGCAAAAAAGATTGAATACGTGGGCAGGTACCGCGTCATCGGTGATACGGTTTCTCTCACCGGAACCTTTCACCGGGCTTGTGCGCTGCACGGCGGCGACATGGATATCCACGCGGAGGCCATCAATGTCACCGAAAAAGGGCATACTGTGGAAGACGAACCGTCAACGGGGCTGCTGTTCTCGGCAGGAGCGCTGTTTCTATGCGCTCTCACGGGAACTATTCTCGTATTGAAAAAGAGATTGTGATATAATAATGATAATGTATAATTTTTTCATGCATCTTCTGCCGAGGAAACATGGAAGTGTGCGGATGATAAGAGGGGGAGAGATTCAGATGAATAAGTCTAAAACGGAGTGCGTCCTTATCTGCCTTTAGCCTTCTCCCGCAAACAGCAGCGTCATTAACGCGGCAGTTAAAATAGCAGGTGCTTTCAACTCCGAGCTGAAGGCTTTCTTTGTCGAAACTCCCGCATATGATAGAATCAGCGAGCAGGACAAAATACAGCTTGATAACAACAAAAAACTCGCCGTAAAAAGCGGCGCCAAGTTCTCCTCCTCATACGGCAGCGATGTCGCCATGCAAATCGCTGAATATGCCAAGGCCTGCAACGCGACAAAAATCGTAATCGGGCGTTCCAATCAAAAAAAGAAATGGGCGTTTTCAAAGAATGACATCCCTCAGCGTTTATCGCAGCTCGTTCCGGAAATTGAAATTTATATTATTCCATGTTATACACCGGCCTATTTTGTTGATAAGAAAGAACGGTCAGCCGCATTTTCGTGGCATTCGGTATTAATTACCATCGGGCTACTTTTAGTGGCGACTCTGACAGGCCTGTTTCTTAAAAGAGCTGGTTTCACAGAGGCGAATATTATAACGGTATATATTTTATCAGTACTGCTGATCTCTTTTCTGACAGAAGGTTATGCATATGGCATTACCGCTTCAATACTCAGCGTGCTTGTATTCAATTTTCTGTTTACAGAGTCGCGTTTTTCCTTCAGGGCATATGAAACGGGTTACCCGCTGACTTTCTTCGTAATGTTAACGGCGGCATTCCTGACCAGTTCCCTGACAGTCCGGGCAAAAGGCAATGCAAAATCAAACGCGCAAAAAGCGTACAGAACCGAAGTGCTGCTCACCGCGAGCCGGAACCTGCAGCACGCGGAAGGAAAGGATGAAATTCTGAATGAGACGGCGGCTCAAATCCTTAAACTGACGGGACGGCCCGTCATTCTTTATCCGGTTAGCGAAGGAAATCTCGAAAAGCCGCTCATGCTTTATCCTCAGGGATTTAATGCCAATGAAATCGGCGACGATATTTGCCAAGCCGAACGCCCCATTGCGGAACGAGTATATGTAAATAACGAGCAGGCTGGAGCAACCACGAAAACAGATCCCGGTGCACAGTTTTGGTATCTCGCAGTTCGTGGCAACGACAGTGTACATGCGGTGGCGGGGGTTGCTATAAAGCGCGGAGATCATATCGGCGAGTCTGAGCGGGACTTTTTGCTCGCCCTGCTGGGGGAATGCGGTGTCGCAATGGAGAAGCAGAAATTGCGCGAAAACCAAATGAGTCTTGCCATGGAGGCGCAGCGCGAGAAAACGAGATCTACCCTTCTCCGGGCAATATCGCACGACCTCAGAACACCGCTTACCAGCATTTCCGGTAATGCGGAATTATTAATGGAAGACAGGTCCCCTCTTAACGACAAGCAGAAAAACAAACTCTATGCCGATATTTACGATGATTCCATATGGCTGATAAGCCTTGTGGAAAACCTTTTATCCATAACGCGCATCGACAATGAAACGTTGGCGCTTAACCTGAAGCCCGAACTTATTTCAGACGTAATAGATGAAGCTGTGATGCATACGAAGCGCCGAGTACAGCATCATAACCTCAGCGTATCGATATGCGACGAACTGCTCATGGTCAAAGTAGACATGCCGCTCATTGTACAGGTACTTGTAAACCTGATTGACAATGCAGTAAAATACACGCCGGAAGATTCCGATATTATAATATCGGTTGTACAGAAAGATAGGCGCGTATTCGTGTCTGTGGCCGATGACGGTCCGGGCATACCTGATGATATTAAGCCAAAGCTTTTTGAAATGTTTTTCACCGCCGGCAATATAAGAAGCGATGCCCGGCGGGGGCTCGGACTCGGCCTTGCGCTTTGCCGCGCTATTGTCGCGGCGCATGGAGGAGAAATCCATGTCTCCGACAATATCCCTCACGGTTCGGTTTTTACCTTTTCGCTCACAAGAGAGGAGGAGAACCCTGATGCCTAATCCTTTGGTCCTTGTGGTTGAGGACGACAAACCGGTTCGCCGCCTCATTGCGCTTACGCTGGAAACGCATGGCTATCGTTATAAGACTGCCGAAAAGGGCAGCGAAGCAATTATGGTTTCGTTGTCATATCAGCCGGACCTTGTTATCCTTGATCTTGGCCTTCCGGATATGGACGGCGTGGATATTATCAAGAAAACGCGTACCTGGTCCAATATGCCAATTATAGTCGTTAGTGCCAGAAGTGAAGACTCGGATAAAATTGCAGCGCTTGACGCCGGTGCCGACGATTATCTGACGAAGCCTTTCAGTGTTGACGAACTTCTTGCGCGTCTTAGGGTAGCGTTTAGAAGGCTTCAGTTTATGATGAGTACGGATACGGACTGTACGGTATTCATTAATGGCGGCCTCAAGATCGACTATGCTGCCGGTTGTGTATTTGTTAACGGCAATGAAATACATCTTTCACCGATCGAATATAAACTTCTGTGCTTTATGTCCCGCAACGTTGGGAAAGTGCTTACCCATAACAGCTTCCTCAAAGAGATATGGCAAAACGCCTTGCCCTATGACACTCCTTCGCTTCGCTTCTATATTGCGGCTCTTAGGAAAAAGGTCGAAACTCCCCTTGGACAAAAGCTGATCCAAACACATGCCGGAATAGGATACCGCATGCTGAGAATATCCACGGACGAGAAAAACGAATAGTTTTCAAGGCATAAATCCTAATCTTGGCTTTGACATAACAGAAATTGTCTTTGCAAAGGATTCGTGACGCACAGGCGCTTGCTGTCGCAGGCAAGGCAGTTGAAGCGGTCGATTGCCCCAGTGAGGGAATCGGTGTCATGCCGAGTTTCACCCTCGCAGGCGAAGTTTTCCACCACGAACCAGCAGTAGCTGTGCTGTTGCTCGCCTCGGTGCTGATGCTTGTGGCCTCTCTATGCGCTTGCAGCCAAAAGCGGGATATCACCAATCACGAAGTGACTCTGAAATTAGGGGAAAGCGCCCGGCTCACGTTGGATAAAATCCCGGAGGGAAAAACAGAATCGGACTATAAGTGGAATTGCGGGTTGGGTCTGTCTGTTGATGGCAGCGGTTTCATACAGGCAAACGAGATGGGTGAATCCTATGTAAACGCCACGCTGATATACAAGGGAACTGAGTATTTCGAGTATTTCAAGATCACGGTTCCTATGCAGATGAATGCGTTGTCGCTGGATCAAGAAAAGGGCCTGCTGCTGGTTGGACAGTCCGATGCGCTGACGGCGTCCCCCTCTGTGGAGCACCCGCAACCAAAGATGAACACTCCGCGCTTTCTTCTAATGCCGCCTCAATTTCATCCAACAAAATGTCATCAATGACGGTTGGCTTGTTGCCTCCGTTTAGGATTAACGTGAATCGGTCGTCCTTCAGGTAGATCGCCCGGAGAAAGATGTTTACCAGCCCACGCCGGTTATTGTCGTCATCGATATTGCCTTTTTTCATAGAAGCACCACTATTTTGATAGAATAGTGGTGCTTCTATTTTTGCCAGAAAGCGCTTGAAATAAGGGCTTTTCAGCCATTATAGGCACATAAAGCATAGCCGCCGTGGAGTCATTTCCGCAGTGGCTGCGCTCGTTTTCATGCTTTTTGTACCTCGTGGGGCCGAGTAATCGTGTAATTTATAGGTTTCGTGAAGCTTATGTGGGTATTCGTGAAGGTTGTGGGTATGACTGAGTCTGCGCCAGAAGCCCGCCGCTGTCACATGTCGGCTCATATACCCGGCAATTATTAAACGGCTTTAAGACAGCGACTATAGTTTTTACAATACTCGAAGGTGTGTAGAACTCACCACCCTTTACTCCTTCATAAGCTGCAAACTGTGCAATACAGTATTCGTAAGTTCTCCCTAACAAATCCTTACTTTCTTCTGTATCACCCATACTCATATTAGTAAATAAATCTACAACATCGCCAAGAACTCTCTTATCCAAGTCTGGACTAGCGTAATTTTTGGAAAGTACATTTTTCAAGCTCACGTTTTCTTTTTCGATCGCTCTCATAGCATTATCTATAACCGTTCCAATCTCTGCTGTATGTGCAGCAGAAGCTATAGTGTTCCATCTAGCTTCATTTGGAACAAAAAACACATTTTCCATAGTGAAAGCATCCCGATCGTCCTCAAAGCCATCTCCTTCTTCAACTAGTTCGTTATACCTACGCTCAAACGCATTGGATATATATCTTAGAAAAATCAGGCCGATAATCACCTTTCTATACTCGGCTGCCGGAATGTGCCCCCATAAAACACATGCCGCATCCCAGATTTGTTTTTCGAAGCCAATATTGGCGGTATTTTTCTCAGCCATTTACTTTGTCCTCCTGTTTCTCATTCTGGCTCTCCGGCGCGCTATCATCGTCTGCTTTTATGACTTCTACAATATCTGATATATCGCAGTCAAAATACTCACAGATTTTCAAGAGTACATCTGTCGTAATATTTGCGCCTTTTCCGAGCTTTGCAAGGGAAGCTGAACTAATACCAGCCTTTCTTGCAAATTCGGTTTTCTTGAGATCTCTTTCAACGAGTTTCACCCATAATTTTTTATATGATAATTTCATTGCCGTGTCTCCTTAGGAAGATCCTTCCTCCAACTTGGCATAAAGCCGTATGTATGGCCATCTCTTTCGTCTTTATAATATGTTGTTACTTTTACTCCCTGCGCCTCAAAATCAAGATCCGGGATCATGTTGAGGTTGTCAACAATAATGACCTGCCCATCTCCCTTATGATCAATGAAGTACTGATAGAGTCCTTTCTTTATCGTTTCTCCCTCGAGGGTATCCTCACTCTCATCCAGACCCAGCAGCGGAGTGTCGATCATCAAGATTCCCGTCTTGAGGAAGACGTCATCACTATTGAAAAACTGATACAGCATCAATGCCACGACTGAATTCAGGAAAGACCTGTATCCTTTGCCCTGCGCCTCAGACTTCGGCACTCCGTCCATCAGGATGTCAAAAATGGAGAAATCCCAGCTTGCATATCCGGAACGATAATTGCAGTCCTTAAGAATCTTATTAAGAAGACTGTTGAAGCCGGTTCCTACATATTCTTCAAATTCCTTCTTTGCATGGTACAAAGGAGGATTTTTCCTTTTCTGGAGCTCCGATACCTTCTTCATGCCGAGAATTTCAAGCTGGTCATTTACAAAGTCGATGCCGCTCTGCAGCCTGGTATAATCCTCGATTTTATCAAGGTTGGCGTGGTAGCTCTGTATCTCCTGTCTCTTCTTTTCAAGTGCTGCATCTATCTCGTCGCGCCTTGCTTGTAACTCATCAACCCTTGCTTTTGCTGCTTTCATTTCTTCGCGGACATCATCTTCCGTAGCTGCAATGACTGTAACCTCAGATGCAATACGGGTAATCTCCGCCTGAATTGCTTCCATGTAACTGTCATCATGCTCGCCAAGCTCACCACCGCAAAATGGGCATACATTATTCGAAGGCAAAGCCTGCACAGCTTTTTCGCCTTTGGCTATAAAGTCCATTCGCTGTAGGTCTGCTTTGTACTGACTGATCAGGTATTCATACCGGTCAAGAAGTACCTGACAATTGGCATCCTCCTTCTGGTAGGTAGCCATCTGCTTTACAACAGCCGCATTCTCTTCGAGCAGTTCATTCGTATCCTGCTGGCATTCCTTGATGCAGTCGTTTAATTCCTGCATTCGTTGCTTTACATCGACGCCCTCCAAAGCCTCCAGTTGTTTTATATAATCGGCCTTCATCCCGTTCAGGGAGATAACCTGTTCTTCAATATAGTCGACGATTCCTTTTTTCTTTGCTGTAGCGACCTCCGGCTTCAAAATCTCTGGAACGCCCTTTTTATAATCTCCGGTCAAAAGGTAATACAGAGAAGCTATTAGTGGTGTCTCGTACTGTGGATCTTTAATAACGATGGATTCGGATTTATCTACCTCGTCTTCATCTACAAAGAACGTGTTGGCAATATTCGTCCACGATATTCTTTCACGCGCATATCTGGCGCTTGAAGGAACTTCAATTGTCTCATCAAGGCCAATGATGTGAATCCATAGGTCATTCAGATAGCGAGGCTTCTTTGTGGAATAATTCGTTTCGTAATCGCCATCCTCGACTTCCGGATTATCTGAAGTGACATGTGCACTCGTTTCATCCAGCTTTTGGGAAATCGTAATTGTCCCGTATCGTTCGGTCTCAGAAACTCCTTCTATATCCGTATACCCTGTAAGCGGTGAAAACGGTCTCTTGTCAGAGCTAAACAGATAATAGATGCATTTCAGTATCCACGTTTTACCTGTGTTTGACCTGCCCTGAATAATGTTCAGGCCATCGTCGAATTCTACAACTCCGTCAATCTTTCCGGCTCCGGATACACGAAGTTTTACAATTCTAAATTTCTGCATCCCCAGCCCTCCTTGATTTTGAAGCTTTATCACTTATGAACTTCAGAATATCCTGATCTGTACACGTAGAAAAACGTCTGTTCACGATCTTTGCTCCGACCGTATAAGCTTTTGAATACGGTGACTGAACATCATTCACAACCACTTTCCCGCGATCATTAATGCTGTACAGGAATCCGTTTCTGTCCTGAATCACATTTACAAAGTTATTTTTGACCGAAAGCTTTATAGCTTCGGTTATTTTTTCACGCTTTCCTGCGAATTCAGCAAATCCAAATTCATTATCTCCGTGAAGGTTCTTGTCCAGAACCTTGCAGTTCTTCCCATAAATACAGATGAAATCAAGTGCCGCAATTCTGTCCTTATTCATCGGAACGCTAAGAGTATTCAGCAGCACCAATACTCTTAGCATGTTTTCAAAGGTCGTATTGAAAATCTCACTCCTCATAAGGATCTACCCACGATGTAATCGTCTTGTCGTTGACCAGGATATGGACAATTCCAAGCCTTTCTAAATTTCCGATCAAGTTTTTGATCAGGGACAACTTCGACTTTGTTAGCTGAACATCGGATATCTTTTTCAGTACCTCAAGGAGCCTTCTGTATCCGTTATCGAAGTCATCATAATAGGTGATCTTGACTCCGTTATACGCATCGTCCTTCAGAATATCGAACTGGTTCTTTCCATCCTCATATACTTCGCTGATTGACCGCTGGATGCTTTCGGCGCTGAGATAAGCCTTGCGCTGTTCATAAAAGTTCTTCTGATATTTCTTAGGGAGCTTCGGAATGTCATCGACTGTTACATTGTCTCTGGAAAGCACTTCTGCGTATGCGTCGCAGAGAGCGGATATATACCCGGCTTCAAAATCATAAATCTGGGCGTCGCTCAGTTTTACTGGCAGTTCAATAACATCTCCGTCTATAAAAAGTTTCCCATTTTCGCAATAGATGCGATCCGCAGCAAGGTTCTTGATGCTTGGCTTCAGATCGTGAATTGTCAGCTCTATATCTACATCATGAATGCCTTTTGCAAGGCCGTGAAATATCTGGTCAAGAATATCCTGCACCGCCGATCCAAGTTCATCTCGCTCTACATCCAGTCCTCGTACAGCAAGGAAATTTTGCAGGTGATCTTTATTGGCGTCGTACAGGTTATCAATTTCGTCTGCAAAAACCTGCCCATCATATCTGCTGCAAATAAGGCCAGCTCTTGCTTTGGAAATGAACTTGGATTTGCCCTCAAGTATCTGATCGGCCATGTTCAACGACATATGAGGAGTCATCGGATTGTATTCGTCATTCTCTGCAAGTTTCTCTTCTTCCTCAGTCATTGGATCGCGCAAAGTTTCCCCGACAAGCCAGATGATAAATTCACCGCCGCGCTCTGTTGGGCTCATATATGTCTTAAGTTCACCGGCAATCTCATGGAAATACATGATCGCATAACCTCCTTTGACCTTTCAGGTCAAACCACGGTCATCAGCGGTAAAACCTGCACCAGTCAGATTTTCTATAATATGAATCAGTAAATCTGCTTGCAAAACTCTTTTTTGATTATATCACTGTTTTAAGCGATTTACAATAAATTATTAGCGTTCGGACGTAAATATTTTATAAACGTAAATATATAATTGATGCCCTGAGCATGGCGTTAAAAGGCTCACCGTTATGGACGTTCACCCGGCATGCAGAGTGGCTCGAACGGCCATAGCGGTCACAAGTAAATAAACCCAACCTACGAGCGTGGTTGGCCATCGAAACGGATTAATTTCCCGTTCCGACAGGTCAACTGCGCTCTTTTTTCAGTGAAACCTCCGGTTCGTGAACCAACTCGAAACTTGGAGGTTTCAACATGAAAAACGCTAAGAAAACCAATGACAATCGCCGTTACTACCCACTTCGTGACCCGGAGAACCCTAACAAGGTCACACTCGTACCTATCACAGAAGATCAGTACCGCTCCCTCTACCCGGAAATCTGGGCGACCCAGAAACGCGAGCAGTATCATGGCAGATGCATGTGTCCTAAGCATTATTTATGGAAGTGTGACGGTCAATGTGATCTCTGTGAATACCATGCTCCTGACACCGTATCTCTCGATGATCCACTTCCAGACGGTGAAGGCACCCTCGCGGATTATATTCCTGATGATCGGCCTTCCATTGAAGCCATTATCGCGGATCATGATCTTCTGGAACATCTCATTGCTCGTTTCCGCGAACTTGACCCTGATGCTGACCGTATCATCCAGATGCGTCTCGACAATCCAAAAATTTCTGATCGCAAGATTGCAGAGGCTCTCGGACGTAAGCAGCGCACCTTTGCAGACCAGATGAAGCGCGTTTGCACAGAGCTTCATAGGATCGAGAACAAGTAAATCCACAACCCTTTCCGGCCACTGTCCCTCATCAGGATGGTGGTCGGAATTTTTTTATTTTTTTCTCCGCTCAAATTGTCTGCTCATCTCCAGTGGAAGTTGAAGGACAGAGAAAAGACCTTCAGGAAGCGAGGTGAGCAAGATGAAATCAAGTTACACAGACACCGGAGGGAACGTCCGCGAGGAGATTCAGCTTCTGAACTCCATCAGCCGCGTATCCGCCCGACTGGCAAGAAACCTTTCAATTCTTGCCGCACAAAGACAATCCGAGAAAGGAGAAAGAACCTATGAGCAAAATGGCAGACATGAAACAGACAATCGAAGATCTCCACAGTGCTGCTGCCGCTATTAACGACGCAGCCGACTGGCTTTACCAGCAGTTCTCCGGCACAGACGATTCCAATAAGCAGCAAATTTCTGAAACTGCTGCTATAAAAGAAAAACCTAAGCCGGAATTAAAGCTGGAGGATGTAAGATCCGTTCTTGCCGGGAAATCCCGCGCCGGACACACTGCTGAGGTGCGTGACCTGCTCCAGAAATACGGAGCGACAAAGCTCTCCGCTATTGACCCGGCAAACTATGAGGCCCTGATGAAGGACGCGGAGGCAATCGGAAATGGCAAGTAAGCAACACGCGATTCTTTCTGCCTCCGGCGCTGACAGGTGGATTCATTGTCCGCCGTCGGCACGGCTCTGCGAGACCTACGAGGATAAAGGAAGCGACTACGCAGCCGAAGGCACGGATGCCCATGCGCTTGCAGAATTCAAGCTTAAGAAAGCACTGGGGCTTCCGGCAGACGATCCGACAGATGGGCTTTCCTGGTATTCCGAAGAGATGGATGACTGCACCAGTGGTTATGCCGAATTCGTGCTGGAACAGGTCGAAGCCGCAAAGAAGGCCTGCGCTGATCCGGTTGTCTTGATTGAGCAGCGAGTAGATTTCTCCCGCTGGGTAGAACAGGGCTTCGGTACCGCCGACTGCGTCATCATCGCGGACGGTACGCTCCGGGTCATTGATTTCAAATACGGCCTCGGCGTTCTTGTTTCCGCTGAAGAGAACCCACAGATGCAGTGTTACGCCCTCGGTGCTTTGGAACTATTTGATAACATCTACGACATCGATCAGGTCAGCATGACCATCTACCAGCCAAGACGGCAGAATGTCAGCACCTTCGATATCAGTAAGGACGATTTATACCGCTGGGCAGACGTAGTTCTGAAACCGACAGCAGAGCTTGCTTTTGCCGGAAACGGGAACTTTCTCTGCGGAGAATGGTGCGGATTTTGTAAAGCGAGGAATGAGTGCCGAGCCAGGGCCGAAGCCAATCTGAAACTGGCACAGTACGATTTCAAACTCCCGCCGCTCCTGACGGACACCGAAATCGAAGTCATTCTTTCTAAGGTGGACGAGCTGATCAGCTGGGCATCCGACATCAAGGAATATGCCCTGCAGCAAGCGCTCTCCGGGAAGGAATGGAACGGCTGGAAGCTGGTCGAAGGCCGCTCCAACCGTAAGTACAGTAACGAGGCCGCTGTTATCCAGACGGTCAAAGAAGCAGGATTTGATCCATATGAAAAGAAGCTGCTCGGCGTCACCGCCATGCAGAAGCTCCTCGGTAAGTCCCGCTTCGATGAACTCCTGACGGCTTACATCGAAAAGCCGCAGGGCAAACCCACTCTTGCGCCGGAAAACGATAAACGCCCGGCCATGAACACTGCAAAAAATGATTTTATGGAGGAAAAACATTATGAGTAAGAATACGAAAATCAGCAATCCCATGAAGGTTATCACCGGTTCCGACACCCGTTGGAGCTACGCAAACATCTGGGAACCGAAGTCCATCAACGGCGGCACACCGAAGTACAGCGTGAGCCTCATTATCCCGAAGTCTGACACCAAAACCATTGCCAAGATTCAGGCTGCCATTGAAGCCGCTTATAAAGAAGGTGAAGCAAAGCTCAAGGGCAACGGCAAGACTGTCCCTGCGCTCTCTGTACTGAAAACCCCGCTTCGCGATGGCGATGCGGAACGCCCGGACGACGAAGCCTACAAGAATGCCTACTTTGTAAACGCCAATGCCACCTCTGCTCCCGGCATCGTGGATGCAGACCTGAATCCCATCCTGACCCGTTCCGAAGTGTACTCCGGCGTTTACGGCAGAGCCAGCATTACATTTTACGCTTTCAATTCTTCCGGCAACAAGGGAATCGCCTGCGGCCTCAATAACCTGCAGAAGATCCGCGACGGCGAACCTCTGGGCGGCAAGGCAAGTGCTGAGTCTGACTTCGTCACTGATGACGATGAAGACTTTCTGAATTAAGGGAGGCGCGACCATGACAACATATCAGTCAATGATGCTCTCGGTCTGCTTTGGAGCTACGGTAGGCTTTTTAATCAGCGGTGTTTTCCTCTCCATCAAGTTTTGGATTGAAGACAGGCGTGAAAAGAAGCGTCTTGCTAAGAAAGACAAGGAAGCAGAAGCCAAAAAGGACTCTGACAACTAACACAGCACAGGCGGCAGGGAGCAATCTCTGCTGCTTGTTTGAATTGAGGTGAAATCCATGAAAACACTCAGTATCGATATTGAAACTTACAGCGACGTAAATCTGGCAAAGTGCGGCGTTTATAAATATGCATCCTCGCCCGGTTTTGAGATCCTACTCTTTGGTTATTCCTTTGATGGAAATGAAGTACAGGTTATTGACCTTGCGCAGGGCGAGCATTTGCCGCAGGAGCTGATTGATGCCCTGACTGATAATTCCGTCACCAAGTGGGCGTTCAATGCAAACTTTGAACGAGTCTGCCTGTCCCGGTATCTTGCAGACATAAGGAGGCAAAATAACATGGCTATAAAAGGAATTGACGTATCGGTATGGCAGGGCGCGATTGATTTTAATGCTGTCAGGAACAGCGGAGTGGATTTCGTGATCATCCGCGCAGGCTACGGTACAAACTCAAAAGACAAGTACTTTGAAGAAAACTACAGGAAGGCAAAAGCTGCCGAACTTCACGTCGGCGCTTACTGGTACAGCTATGCAGACAGCTTCTCTGAAGCCGTACAGGAAGCTGAAATGTTCCTGTCTACACTTGCCGGGAAGCAGTTTGACTATCCTGTTTTCCTCGACATGGAGGAAAAGAAGCAGATTGAAGCCGGGACTGATTTCTGCTCCGGCCTGATTAAGTCTTTCTGCGACAGACTGGAGGCTGCCGGATATTTTGCCGGATTTTATACCTCTGCATCCTTCGCGGGATCTGTTGTGACGGACGCTGTCCGCAAGCGTTACTGTTACTGGTGCGCCCAGTGGGCCGATGCCTGCAGCTATGAAGACTCCTGCGGAATCTGGCAGCACAGCTCCAATGGCTCCGTTCCCGGCATCAATGGCCGTGTGGATATGGACTGGTCATATCAGGACTTCCCGACAGTCATCATTGGCGGCGGGTTTAACGGATACTCAAAATCAGCTGACGATACTCCTACTCCCGTCGCTTCAAAAACTGTTGATGAGCTGGCGCATGAAGTTCTCGCTGGGAACTGGGGCAACGGCGAAGATCGGAAGAACCGCCTCACTGCTGCCGGTTATGATTATGATTCCGTGCAGTCCGAGGTGAACGAGCTATGCGGCGTCCATAATAAACCTCAGCCTGTTTATTATACCGTGAAATCAGGCGATACGCTCTCTGCCATCGCCCGCCAGTACGGTACAACTGTTTCTGCTATCCAGTCCATGAACAGCTCACTGATTCAAAATGTCAATCTGATTCTGGTCGGCTGGAAGATCAGAGTGAAATAACCATCATCCAGTTTCTCGCCTGCGAGTGTTCCTTTTTTGGAATACCCGCAGGTTTTTTTTATTTTCTTCCGCTCAAATCACCTGTTCATCTCCAGTGGGAAATTGGAGGTGGATAAGTTATGACAGACAATAATACAAGTGTTCCATCTGGATATTTCACACAGGAGCGCATTCAGGGAGACCTTAACTACAAAAGAGCTCAGGCCATCGCGAAAACGATGCTTGATTCCGGGCTCATATCCGTTGCTGAATTCAACAAATTAACCGCCATCAATCGAGAAACTTTCTCTCCTTTGTTCGCGGAAATATATCCGAAAAATGCTTGATGTGTAGACGCTTTAGAGTGATGTATAGACATGCGAAAGGAGGAATGAGGCTTTGAAGAAAGTCACGAAAATAGAAGAAAATAAAAGCCCTCAGGCCGCCGGAAAAAAACTCCGCGTAGCTGCCTACTGCCGCGTCAGCACAGGCTCTGACGCACAGGCCGAGAGCCTTGAGGCTCAAATTAACCACTATGAAAATTACATCAATTCACGCAGCGATTGGGAGTACGCTGGCGTCTATTACGATGAAGGCATTACTGGCACAAAAAAGGAAAAACGTCCGGAGCTTAAGCATATGCTTGCAGACTGCAAAGCCGGAAAGATTGATTTTATCGTTTCGAAGTCGATCAGCCGTTTTTCTCGTAATACTGCAGACTGCCTTGAACTGGTACGAAAACTCCTCACCCTGAATATTCCTGTTTATTTTGAAAAAGAGAACATCAACACTGGTTCGATGGAAAGCGAGCTTTTCCTGTCTATCCTGTCCAGCATGGCTGCTGACGAATCCCTTTCCATTTCAGAAAACAGCAAATGGTCAATCCAGAACCGTTTTGAAATAGGAACCTTCAAAATCAGTTACCCACCCTACGGATATGACTGGAATGGTGATCAGATGGTGATAAACCCGGAACAGGCAAAAACCATAAAACAGATTTTTACCTACGCCCTCTCTGGCCAAGGTACCAGTGCTATCGCACGGAGACTGAATGAAGATCAGGTGCCTACTAAGAAAGGCGGACACTGGAACGCCACCACAGTTAAGGGTATTCTCAGAAACGAGAAATACACGGGCGACTGCCTTTTCCAGAAGACCTATACCGATTCATTCTTCAACCGCCATCATAATCATGGAGAAAAGAATATGTACCTTGCCAGGAATCATCACGAAGCCATCATCAGCCATGAAGACTTCGAGGCCGCTGAACAGATGCTCCAGCAGCATGCAAGAGAAAAGAACATCTCATCCGACAGCGAAAAATACCAGAAGCGCTACACCTTTTCCGGAAAGATCATCTGCGGCGAGTGCGGCGGCACCTTCAAACGCAGGACACACTACACCGCCGGAACAAGCTACATCGCATGGTGCTGCAACACACACCTATCCGACAAGGATTCCTGCTCTATGCTGTTCATCCGAGACGATGATCTGAAGCTGGCATTCACTATCATGATGAATAAGCTGATCTTTTCCGGCAAAGTCATTCTTAAGCCCTACGTCGAAGGCATAAGAAACGGCTCCTCGGACGATTCTTTTCACCGGGTGCAGGAACTTACAACCCGGCTTGCCAAGAATACTGAACAGCGAGAAGAACTACAGAAGCTGGCAGCACAGGGTTTTATCGACAAGATTCTTTTTAACACAGAAACCAACAAACTGCTCTCCAATGCGGATGACTTCCGCAAGGAGATCGAGGCATTGAATAACACTGTCTCCTCAGATGTTTCCAAAGTCACGACAGCTACCGATCTTCTGCATTTTGCAGAAAAAGGTGAAATGCTGCACGGCTTCGATGAGGAGCTCTTTGAAAAACATGTCAGGCAAATCACGGTAAAAAACCGCACCGAGTTCAGTTTTGAACTCAAATGCGGACTTTGCCTGACGGAAAGGATATGACAATGGGACATACACCTTACGGTTACAGAATTGAAAACGGGAAAGCAGTCATTGACGAAGAAGCAGCTGCGAAGATAAAAAAACTCTATGAGGCTTATCTTGCTGGTGCTTCTTTCCAGAGCGCTGCGAATGAAGCAGGTATCGAAGTCAAGCATTGCGGTGCAAAACGGATGATGGCTAACCGCCACTACCTCGGTGATGACTTCTATCCGGCAATCATAGACAGTGAAACCTTTGATAAAGCCGAAGCAGAAAAACAGCACCGGGCAGAAGCGCTCGGACGACTAGATCGCAAGAAAGAAAAGCCTGCTCAGGTAATACCGACAAACTTCCGCTTTGAAAAGCCTGAAAAAAGCTACAAAGATCCTGCCATGCAGGCGCAATACCTATACAGCTTAATTGAAACGGAGGCGATGTAATGGCAAATGTAACCTTCATTCCGGCAAAACACAAAATCGGAAATAACGTCAGCAGGGACGAGGTTACAAAGCTCCGGGTCGCAGCATACTGCCGGGTCAGTACCGACTCCGACGAGCAGGAAACAAGCTATGATGCACAGGTCAGCCACTATACGGAATACATTCAGCAAAATCCGCAGTGGACGCTGGCAGGGATTTTTGCAGATGACGGCATCTCCGGAACCAACACTAAAAAGCGTGACGAATTTAATCGAATGATCGACGAATGTATGGCCGGAAACATCGACATGATTATCACAAAATCAATCAGCCGGTTTGCCCGCAATACTCTTGACTGCCTGCAGTACATAAGGCAGCTCAAGGACAAGAACATCCCGGTCTACTTTGAAAAGGAATCCATAAACACGATGGATGCCAAAGGCGAAGTGCTAATCACAATCATGGCTTCCTTAGCCCAGCAGGAAAGTCAATCGCTTAGCCAGAACGTGAAACTCGGCCTGCAATACCGTTACCAGCAAGGAAAGGTAACCGTCAACTGTAATCGTTTTCTCGGATACACCAAGGATGACAACGGGCACCTGATCATCGACCCGGAGCAGGCTGAAGTCGTAAAACGCATTTACCGTGAGTACCTTGAGGGTTCCAGCATGGATAAAATATCCGCTGGGCTTGAAGCCGATGGCATTCTCACCGGTGCCGGTAAAGAAAAATGGCACACAAGTACCATCAACAAGATCCTCAGAAATGAGAAGTACATGGGCGATGCCCTGCTGCAGAAAACCTACACGACAGACTTCCTTACCAAGAAGCGGATCAGGAACAACGGCACAGTTCCCCAGTACTACGTTGAAGATGACCATGAAGCCATAATTCCGAAAGAGCTATTCATGCAGGTACAGGAAGAGCTTGTCCGCCGCCGGGTAGTTCACAAAAGCCCATCCGGCAGGAAACGTACCTACTCCTGCAATCACTGCTTTGCACAGATCATTGTCTGCGGCGAATGCGGAGAACTTTACCGCCGCGTTCATTGGAACAACCACGGCTGCAAATCCATCGTCTGGCGCTGCATCAGCCGTCTGGAGCCTACCTCGGCTGAAAAGAACTGCACCAACCGGACGGTTAACGAGCTCCTTCTACAAGAGATCACGGTCAAGGCCTTCAATCAAATTCTTACCGAGCGGGACATTTTCCTGAAAACCTTACAGCAGAACATCGCCAAGGCTGTGGTCAGCGCTGACACCCTCTCTCCGGGCGGCATTCAGGCAAGGCTCGAAGAACTGCAAAAAGAGCTCATCAAGAAGGCAAACAATAAACAGGACTACGATGCCATAGCCGATGAGATTTTCCGGCTCCGCGACCAGAAGGAACAATCGGAGCTCGACACCCACCACCGGGAAGAAGCCATGAACCGAATCAAGGAGCTGCAGGACTTCATCGCCGGGCAGGAAACCGACATCACAGAGTTTGATGAGGCTCTGGTCAAAAAGCTCATCGAGAAGATCACCGTCTTCACCGAGCACTTCACCGTGGAATTCAAGTCCGGAATCACAATCGAAATCGAAGCATAAAAAGGCTCCTCGCCGCCGACGCATTTGCCGGTAGTGAGGAGCCTTATCCTTTTTTGCTTACAATAGTTTCTCTACATCCTTTGCCTTCAGCACTTTTCCTGCAGAAACAATTTTGTCATCAATCATAAGAGCGGGCATGCTCATCACCCCATATCCCATGATTTTTTCCATATCGGTGATGTACTCGATTTCAGCATGAATCCCCTTGTTTGCTACCGCCTCTTTTACTGACTTCAAAAGTGCCTCACAACTTTTGCAGCCACCGCCTAAAACCTTAATATTCATTTTACTTATCCTCCTGTTCGAAAAAGTTATAAAAACTCTTTTAATTATAACCGTAAATCACTGTGCTATATACTCTTTCAGCTCTACAATTTTCGTATGGATCTTCCGAATCGTTTCGATAAAAACTTCATCACTTGCTCCCGTTGGATCATCCAAGCCCCAATCAAATCTCTCCCTGCAAGGGAGAAATGGGCATTTAACATTGCATCCCATCGTAATAACAAAATCTACGGGTGGGATATCTGACAGAACCTTGCTGTGCTGCGTTTTTTCCATGTCAATGCCATAGATTTGCTTCATCAGGCGTACTGCATCCTGATTGATCTGAGGTTTTGTTTCTGTTCCGGCAGAGTAGCTCTCAAATACATCAGACGCAAGATATTTTCCTAATGCTTCGGCTATCTGGCTGCGACACGAGTTATGAACACAGATAAATGCTACTTTCGGTTTGTTCATTGAATTTTTCTCCTTACACCAGCAAGTACGCTATGGCATTGAAGCCGTATCCGACAATGATGATACCCACTGTGCAGATGGCTATAAATGTTCCAAGCAGCTTGGGCTTAATCGCTTTCTTCAGCATGATAAGAGACGGAAGGCTGAGCGTGGTAACCGCCATCATAAAGCTGAGAATCGTACCGAGCAATGCTCCCTTTGCCAAAAGTGCCTCGGCAATCGGAATCGTGCCGAAAATGTCTGCGTACATGGGTATGCCGACAAGCGTGGCGAGTATCACACCGAACGGATTATTGTCGCCGAGAACGGTTTCCACCCAGCCTTCGGGAATCCAGTTATGGATCACCGCGCCGATAGCCACGCCGATAAGGATATAAGGGAACACTTTCTTAAAGGTGGATGCAACCTGATCTCTGGAATAGAGCAGCCGATCCTTTACGGTAAGATTTGGAGACTCTATATCCACCTTGCTATTATTATTGCGGATAAAATCAGCAATCTGATCTTCCATGTGAAGGTTTTCTATCAATGTCCCGCCAAGAACCGCAATGACAAGACCCAGCACCACATAGGTCACGGCAATCTTCACGCCAAAGATACTGGTGAGAAGCACAAGACTCCCCAAATCCACCATTGGCGATGAAATGAGAAATGAAAATGTCACCCCAAGCGGAAGCCCTGCGCTCGTAAAGCCCATGAAGATCGGAATGGAGGAACAAGAGCAGAAAGGTGTCACCGTCCCAAGCAGAGCGCCTATTATATTTGCTCCTATTCCATGAAATCTTCCCATGATCTTCCTGCTCCGCTCCGGAGGAAAGAAACTCTGAATGTAAGAAATCAGAAAGATCAACGCACAAAGCAATACTGTTATTTTAATTGTGTCATAGATGAGGAACTGTATGCTTCCGCCAATCCGACTATCCGTATCAAGTCCGGCTGTAAGCAGCAGTTTTCCAATTATGGTGTTCAGCCACCTCATCCCAAGGATCTGATCCTGAATAAAAGTCCACATTATGCAAAACTCCCTTTCGTTTTATTTGCTATCCGCACTAGCAGGAGCATGACGGGTACCTCCGTCAGAACGCCTACAGTGGTGGCGAGAGCTGCAGGGCTCGTCGTACCAAATAGTGCGATCGCCACAGCTACCGCAAGTTCAAAGAAATTTGATGCACCGATCATCCCGGCAGGAGCCGCAATATCATACGGTAATTTCAGCAGCTTGCTTGCTCCGTAAGCGATAAAGAAGATCAAAAATGTCTGAATGGTCAGCGGCACCGCAATCAGCACAATATGAAGCGGATTAGACAGAATCACCTCTGCCTGTGAACTGAAAATAATAACCAGCGTCAGCAACAGACCTATTGTTGTGGCATTGTCGAACTTATGGACAAACGTGCTCTCAAAGTAATCCGCACCTCTTTGCTTCGTGACTGTTATCCTCGTGAGGATGCCGCCCACAAGCGGAATCACAACGAACAGAAAAATGCTGACGAACAGAGTGCTGTAGGGAACAACCACATCGGAAACACCTAAAAGGAATTTTACAATCGGAACAAATGCCACCAGAATAATAAGGTCATTGGTGGCCACCTGAACAACCGTATAAGCAGGGTTTCCATTTGTAAGCGTACTCCATACAAACACCATCGCTGTACACGGAGCAGCTCCTAAAAGCACAGCTCCGGCAAGGTACTCCGTTGCCAATCCCGGAGATATGAAGGTCTTGAATACGACACACAAAAACAGGTACGCAATACCGTACATGGTGAACGGCTTGATCAACCAGTTCGTCACCCATGTGACCAGAAGTCCCTTTGGATTCTTTCCAATCTGTTTGACGCTCTGAAAATCTACTTTCATCATCATAGGGTAGATCATGACCCAGATGAGAACAGCGATAGGAATCGAAATTCCGGAAATCTGAAATCGACCGAGCGTATCAGGAATAGCCGGGATAAAATGCCCAATCAGTACTCCAATGGCCATGCAGAGCAGTACCCACACAGAAAGATAACGCTGAAATGTATTTATGCCTTTGCTTTGATTGCTCATGACTTCGCCTCCATTAGTTTTATATATTGAAATGCATCTATGTTTATGGCCTTTATATAGGCAATCCCAAGGGACTGCCTATGTTAATGAAAGATATTGATTATTCCTTTTTCTTGCATCCGCAGGATACGCTCTCGTCCGTTTCGCAGTCACATCTTGCGTAGGAACCGATCATGTCCCGGAACTCCCTGACCCCGTCTGCGGAGATGGAGTAATGCATCCATTTTCCCTCTTTGTAGTAATCTACAAGTCCGCTGTCCGCAAGGATCTTCATGTGATGCGAAAGAGTCGGCTGTGTGATATTCAGTTCCTCCAGCAGATCACATCCGCACTTCTCCCCATGCTGGAGAGCAAGCATGATCGCAAGGCGGTTCTCATCTGTGAGTGCCTTTATTTTTTTGACGTCTTCTCTGAATCCCATGATTTTCACCTCCGAGAGATGTACATATTATATCACACACATTTACAGTTGTCAATGTATGAATATAATATTGTTTCAAAAAACTCCCCGACTCTGATGGCAGTGTGGGAGCCTTTTTTCCGACATCTATCTCACAGCCACAACTACCCAACATCTAACTCGGCAACTCAACATAGTGACATCTATCGTGGCAACTCAACTCTAACACTTTTTGACCCAGATTGCCCTTCGATAAGTTACCGAGAAGCGTTTTGGCTGCCCAATGCCAAATTTGCCCGAGTGTCCGAAAACCGCAGTATTCTAAGGGTTTTCATAGGGACCCTCCACAAAACTACATATCTGAAGCTTCAAGCGGTGAGACAGCTCAAGGGTGTCGTGAAACACGACTCTCCTGGGCTGTTTTCTTGTGCCTAGACAAGGCCGTAACGAATTGTTACTCCCCTCGAAGGCTTACCGCATTGAGTTCATTATCCACAGTTCTGCTTCCATATCTTTGTGCAGTTTATGAGCAACATTCTCGTTGCTATCCTGCCCGGTTAGAGTGATTTATGTACGTACCAAAAGGAAAACCAAATTTCAAGCAGGAGGCCCTGAAAGCCCTTGTGGCCAGCAAGGCAACACTGCTCAAGCATTCCATCAGAGCAGAGGAACTGCCGCTCGAATTCACTGAGGACAAGATCACCTTCCCCTGGTTCCCGGTTCCAGAAAACGGGGATGAAACCACCGCATACATGCAGCTTGCCGCTTCCCTGGTAAAGATGGCCAAGAATCAGAAACGGATCACTGCCAAAGACCATGAGGTGCCAAATGAGAAATACGCTATGCGCTGCTTCCTGCTGCGGCTAGGCTTCATTGGAAATGAGTACAAGACTTCTCGGAAGATCCTCCTTCGGAATCTTGCCGGGAACTCAAGCTGGCGGGATGGCGCTCCGGAAAAGAGGCAGTCAGATGAAACAGCTCAGTAAGAAAGACCTCGAGTACCTGCAGGGAATGTTCCCTGTTGGAACTCGGGTAGAACTCATCACAATGAACGATATTCAGGCGCCACCTGCAGGCACATGCGGAACTGTTCAGTATATTGATGCCCTTGGAGACATAGGCATTCTTTGGGATAACGGGTCAGGACTCTCCATCGTTTTGGAGGCTGGTGACCGGATAAGGCGTGTGTAATATACACAGTTTCGGCTCTTGATCATTGGTACATATATTTCAAAGCACAACTTGCTATCCAGCCCTGCCAGAGTGATATATGTACATGAAAAGGGATACACACACGGAGGACAAGAACATGAGAACATTAGAAAACGACTACAGAACATACGCAGAGCTTAAGGCAGCATTTGATGAGGCAGAGAAAGCAAAGGCTGAGACAAGGCAAGCCGAGATTCGGAAGGCTTACGAGGATCTTAAGGAAGCGGTAAGAGCCGAAGGCAAAGCCTACGCAAATCTGATCAACCTTTACACCGACATGAAGAGACGCGGCAACGAGTACATCGACCTGGCAGACTGCTATAGCTACCAGGATGAGGAAGCCTTGATCGAAAGCTTTCGGACCTACGGAATCGACCACTTCACATTTTCCAGCAGCTGGAGCAGCGCGGTTGAAAGCGCATGGAAATTCCAGGAAGCCGGCTGCAAGCTTGAGGGCCTGGTCGAGATCAACGGCCAGAACGAGATCTTCATGAAGAACGGAGAATTTGAAAAGAAGCACGCATACCTTTTCAGAGTTTGATTCTAGCCAATACGCACTTTGTCATTCCTCCATGTCAATCAACCTATAAAATAAGAACATTAATATTGACTTTTGACGTCTTTTTCCGCTACTATTGATAAGATAAAAAGATGAAAGCGAGAAGAAAAATGGATGGACAAATTTCTTTAACAGATTACATGTACTCATTGGAAAATCAAAAGGACAAAGATGATGTGTACCTAGATATAAAAGCCACAGCAGAAAAGTTATCAGTTTCAACCGCCACTATCAGAAATTGGGTGAATCTTGGAAGGCTTTCTGCCGCAGATGTTCCGGGCAGAAAACTTCTGTTTAATAAAAAAGATGTTGAAAATTTAGTTGCGGATATCGTCAGTGGCAAGTCTGATAAACTGACAAAACGGAGAAATAAGAAGGCAGTAAAAGGCATTGACCTTTATACCGACTATATTCGCGATAAAAACGGGAAGAACATACTTATTGGAGCTTATCTTGCAAAGAAAGAACCCAGTACATATACAGAATCAAATATCAGGATCCTTACTGCCCACTTCGCATTGGAGCTTTATCTGCAATCAGCAAACAGGCCTTTACAGTCCTTAAGTTCCTACCTATCAAAATATGATGATGATTTTTCCACACTATTGCATGAGTTGATTGGCACTCTGGAAATTAACGAAGAGAACCTTCTAAATTTACCAATTCCTGAATTTACACCATTCCAAGACTTTTTAGGATTTATTTACATTTCAATTAACAAAACTGCCGACAGAAAGGTTACTGGTTCATATTTCACGCCAATTGATGTGGTGGATCATTTAATGAATAATCTTTCCGAATACATGGATGCCAATAAGAGTCTGATTGAAAAGATCCTTATTTCAGGGAACGACTGGTAATCTGTTTGTTGATACCGATTATGCCAGTTAGTCTGCCCTACTCGATTTGCCAGGGATCTGGAGAACGAATTTGGCTCATATTGAAACCGCATCATCCGATGTGGAATACATGGCAGTCAGACGTCACTTGCGAGGGCATCTGGCTGCCTGTTTTATTGTAACTGTTCAGACACCCTGCACTGCCATAGTTTTACATAATAGTGACACGTAACATTTGATATTTTTCATTAATAGTGATACAGACTATAGGGCATTGTATGAGCAGGCTCTGGCAACAATAGCGCAGAAGGATGCCCTTATTGCAGAGCTCCGTAGTCAGCTTGCCGCCGCAGAAGGCGAAACCCGTTTCTGCCGCTGTTCGATGAAAAAGGCTTGTGATATCCTGATGGATACCGCTTCCGGAAAGGAGCGGGTACATGGATAACAAAGATCTTATTATCGAAACAATGGCAAAACAGAATGCGGATCTCACCGCACTTGTGCAATCACTGACGGAAACCATCAAGGAATTAGAGGAAACTATCCGAGAGCTCCAGCGCCAGCTGAATCAGAACTCCCAGAACATCAGGTCGTTGCTGATGCCGTCCAGCAGATCTTTGCCGAAAATGCTCATTCCGCTCCCGATCAGACTCCTTACTAGTACTACATAAATTAAATAAATGATACAATTGTTGCTACTCATAGCGTATAATAGAGACTAAGAAAGAGAGGCCTCTATTATGTCCAGAGCTGCAACCATGTTAGCCCTTAAAGATGGTGATCGTGAG